>Ga0160422_10001567_pt1 | contig 14300 bp, 45 predicted proteins | sample Fk160mmetaG_FD_108192 | JGI IMG/M metagenome (GOLD analysis project Ga0160422, IMG submission 108192) | Marine microbial communities from the Central Pacific Ocean - Fk160115 60m metaG | ecosystem: Environmental > Aquatic > Marine > Oceanic > Photic zone | place: The Central Pacific Ocean...
CGGAGGATACTGTTGATATTTCAGATCCAGATGCAGGCATTGAGACTATACCAGGGGTTGCTCCTACTACCATTGATAACACAGATACGCTGGACACAAGACCAGCAATGCAAAGAACAATTGACTTGAAAAGAAGGAATAAATGAGTATATTATCTATCATTAAGTCTATTTTTGGAAAGAAAAAAGAAAACAAACAAGAAGAAATAGTAGATAATAATCAGAGTTCACCTTCGCCCGATTTCATTGACTACGATGGAATGGGGAACCAGGGAAGATTTGTTAAGAAGAAAAACTATAAATGAAAAATATAACTTCATGGGTTGAGATTATAATTGCAGTCGCCATACCTGTTTTGGTAATAGCGTTCGGCGTGATGTTAAGTTCGATAATATTTACATAATTAAAAAAATAGTTCTTGACAAATAGATAAAAATTTCATACAATATATGCACAACTTAAATGAAAGGACATATTATGTCATTGCATCCTAACGTTCAGAAGATTGCTAAGTTTATCACGTCTGAGATTCGCACCATTGAAGACAAGAAGACTAAGTGGGCATCGTTTAAGAGAGAAAATGCTCAGAGGTTCAAGGAATTGCTACACCTTGAGCATACTGACATGAAAAATCCAGGTGAGTTACTCGGGTTTGATATTGATGAAGAGCGTCAATTAATCCTGTTAAATTACACAGGACAGGCGCACAATGTATTACACGAAGTAGATCGAGGTTGGTCTCAACCCCTCCGTGATATGCGAGGTATGATCTACGACTTCAGTGTGGAGGAACCAGTTCTCGTTAGTCGAGGATTCGAGAAGTTCTTTAATTTCAGTGAGTTACCAGAGAATACGTACGACTCGCTTACTGCAAAATACGGGAACAGGAAGTTCACTGCCAGAGAAAAAGCAGATGGACATATGATCGAATACTTTGTACACAACGGTGAACTGTGTTCCTCCACTAGAGGGAAGTTTGGAACGGTTAGTGCGGAAATTGCGGGAGGCATGTTTAGTCTTTCGGACTTTCAGCAGGTAGAAAAGACTTTGGGCAAAAAACTTATGACTATTGTTGTTGAGTTGATTCATCCATATACAGAAGTCTTTGTTGATTATGACAATGCGGAGACGCTATACCTGTTGAACGCTTATGATTCCGATGGCAAGTCACTGGAACTTGCAGACTTGGAGCATGTATGTCAAGCAATGCCGCACCTCTTTATCTGCCCTGAGTCTCGTGAGGTGACACTGGATGAAATTGTCGATGAGGTTGGCAAGCGTTCTGTGTCTAATCACGAGGGTTGGGTAGTTAATTTTGATGGTCAGTTACTTAAATTCAAGTATATTAGTTACATTGGAGAAATGGTAAAAAGTAAATTAAGTTACAAGTATATCATGAATTGCATGATTAAGGGTAGACTCGATAAGATGCTGCATATGTTGCCAGAAGAGGTCAGGTCTTATGCGTATAGGATGACTGCTGATGTACGCATGGCGTCTTACGGAGGCAGTTACAAGTCTCTTTATGAATTGTATAATGAAAACGAAGGCGGAGAGGCGTACTTTAGAACGGTGTGTAGAAATTTTTATAGATTTGTGACGGCGCATGGAGTTTGAGCATGTATTATTGGTGGCGTGCATTGCGTATTTACTATCAGCAATAGTAAGATACATGGTTGCCGCCAATGACCTGTCTTTGCAAAAAAAGCAAAAACAAGAGGAAGAAATAAGGCAGAAAAGGAAAATTGATTCTCTGTATGGAAGAGGAGATTAGACATAAAATACTGGACTTCTTGAAATCTACGATAGAAAAACAAAGAGAAGAGTTTGCAAATTTGCCAGTGTGTCCTTTCGCAAAAGCAGAGAGGACCAGTGGTAGGTTACAAATAGATTATTTTAACGTAGCATCTCGGGATATATGTGAATTAGTCTCTAGTATGGTTAGTGCAGGGTATGAATCTGGACTTTACGTTGTAAAGGAGAACGACGAATTTGTTGAGTTAAATGGTGACAGGGATACAGTTAGGTTCGCTAATTTTCTAAAGAAACAATTGAAGTCAGGGGGGTTGAAAGATTATACGGTCATATGTTTCAATCCAAACGATACTGTATCTGCTGGTGAATATAATGTAAGATCTGAATTTCCGTACCTCATGATAAATGTCGCAAAAACAAATGTTTTACATGATTCACAAAAAAACTTGCAAAAAACAAAATACTATGATAAATTTACAAAACAATACAAAAAGATGTTGGGAATAAAATGAGCGAAGCAGAAAAAAGAAATATGCTGGGTAACTTGAAAAAATTTAACAGGGCAGAGCATAGGGTTTATGATTCCAAAGGTAAGGATGCTGCACTTAAAGTGATTGACTCTCAGTGGGCAAAGCGCAACAATGATAACTGGAGGACCATTGAGAACCCAAATCAATATGGTATTGACTTATTAACCTTGAATGAAAAAGAAGAAGTGGTTGCTTGTTGGGAAATAGAAGTGCGTCATGGTAATTGGCGAGGTGACGTTCCATTCCCTTTCAGGGAAATTAATTGTATCGAAAGGAAAGACCACCAATGGAGAAAAGATAAGTCGTTCCTAGAAAAGATACCATTCAAAATGGCAGAAGATTATCGAGTGTTTTATATGCAGTTAAATAAAGAATGTAATAGAGCGGTGGTGATAAAAAGCGATACTATTTTGAAATATCCACTAAAACCTTGGCGAAATAGGAAGGCAGAAGGTGAGTACGTCAGGCAAGTGCCGATAACAGAGACAGTAGAAATAAGATTCTAGGGTTATGATATTATGGACCTGTAGTTCAGTGGTTAGAACACCCGGCTCATAACCGGTTGGTCCTCGGTTCAAATCCGAGCGGGTCCACCATTATTTACTATAATGAAAGGAGAAAATATGAGTAATTCACAAATTGCCAAAATTTGTTTCTGGTCTTCACTGGTATCAGTGATCGGATCAATTGCAGTCTGGTCTTTGACAGGTGGCACTGACCCTGCCCATGCCGAAAGGTTTGGTATTTTTGTTGGTCTTTGGGCACCTACATTGATGGGACTTGCTAATTGGTTTAAGGACTAGGTTTAGGTCGGGGTGTAGCGCAGTCTGGCAGCGCATCTGGTTTGGGACCAGAGGGTCGTAGGTTCAAATCCTACCATCCCGATACTTATTTTAACCTCCTCGGCCGGATGGTGTTCGGGAGGCGTCTTATAAGCGTCTTAAAGTAGAGTTCAATTCTCTAGGGGAGGACTAAAGCATGAGGATTAATATGAGAATAAAGAAGATTACAATGCAAAATTTACCCATGTCGCAAAATAAAGTGAACCTTGATGTTCTTGCAAATGATGTGTTCCTTGATTTACGTGCATTTGGAGAAAACATAGAGTTGTTCGATGTTTTTGAAGGAATAAAAGCGCTACATAATGATCAGGATCTATTTATTTTCAGTGATGGTACAGTTGCAGCAACGAGGAAGGGAATCAATAATTATGGGTGAGGAGGCATTTCAATGTTATCGGATAGGTGGTGTTACTATTCCGAACCAGAATGTCTCGAATACGAAGTATTACGTGTAAATTTCCCTATTTCAAAAAAACAAGCAATTTATATTTTGAAAAAAAAGTTGCAAATTCAAAAAATTTATTATATTATTAGTTGTAAAGAATTAGAAAAAGGGAGTTCAAAATGAGTAACTCGGTGCGAGATAGAATTGAAGAAGCAATGACCCTGGTTCATTCAGCGGTTCATGTCGGACATATAACACTATCAACCAACAAGAGATTTAGAGATTTTCTGGACAACATTCATGCACAAGTTGAAAAAGGAAAGAAACTATCTGGAGGTCAGACCAAATATCTCACAGACATCGAGAACCACTGTAGTGCTAAAAATGTTTCCGAGGCAGTTGACTGGGTAAACAATTATGATGCCGATTTGCGACAAGTCGCCGTAACGTGCGCACAGTACTATGATCAACAGGGCACGGACGCTTCTTACTTCAGGCGCATCAGGCGCAAGGTTCTTGATAATCCAGAGGGTCATATTCTCAGCAAGGTAGAGTTTTCAAAAATGTGTATGAATAAATACGCAGTTAAAATGTTGAATGAGATGAAAACACCCTGGAAGTTCACCGAAGGACAATTGGTTGTCATAAGGAAAACAAACAGACTAGACATGGCACCCTATGAAGATAGAAACATAACAAGGTCTGCGTACCACGTACATAGAGAGGCAGCAAGAAACGAATTGCTTGCTATGGTTGTACGTAAAAACCCTCGACCAATGTATAGATCCACAGCAGGTGGCAAAGTTTACAGTATAATGCCAGTAGGTTCAATGGATTGTTATTATGCATGTGAAAAGGACTTAAAGGCAAAGCGATGAAGTTAGGGTTTACATGCGGTTCTTTTGATCTGCTTCACGCTGGTCACGTTTTAATGCTAAGAGAGGCAAAATCTGTTTGTGATTATTTAATAGTTGGTTTACAGACAGATCCCTCAATTGACAGAGAGGGGAAAAACAAACCAATTCAGTCCCTTGAAGAAAGGGAGATACAGTTATCAGCGGTGAGGTATGTTGATGAGATCATAGTTTACGATACCGAAGAAGATCTCTATGGTTTACTGCAAAAGGTCAAACCAGATATTAGAATACTCGGAGCAGACCACGAAAATAAAAAATTTACTGGACATGATTTGAAAATTGATGTATATTTTAATTCAAGAAATCACAATTGGTCTTCAAGTGACCTGAGAAAGAGGATATACGAAAATGAAAGTCGGAGACCTGGTAAGAGATAAAGATAACGGGGTTTACGGTATAATCATCGAGGAAGACAGACCAGAAGGAATGGTCCATGTTTTGTGGAACTTTCGAACTAGAGAGTGGTTGACAGAGTATTACCTGGAGGTTGTCAGTGAAAGTCGGTGATTTGATAAAATTTAAGTATGAGGGCTACCATAAGGCTTATGGCCTCGGCATCGTCACTGAGATTGAGTATGATCTCGGAGACAATGATGGCGCCGGATACGGACTGTTCAATAACGAGCGTCTAATGTTTAGGTTTAGAGAAATGGAGCGGGTCAGTGCAAGTCGGTGACACAGTAAAACACAAGATCTACGGACTTTGCATATTGTTGAGCAAAGACATCACACGTTACGATGGTGATTGGTTGGTATACACTCCCAAGCATCATGGCAAGAAAACTAGAGTTCGTAAGAGTTGGTTGGAGGCACTATGAAAGTCGGTGACTTGGTGAGGTATAAACACTACCACACCAACCTCAAGCATGTTAGGGGTGTGGTGTGTGAGGTAAAGAGCCCTCCGTATCAGGGTTGCGCCCCTTTGCGAGTAAGAGTAGTCTGGAACCATCCCAGGGTTAATGACCCCGAGGTTTTAGACTGGATTGACGATTTGGAGGTTGTCAGTGAGTGAAGTGGGGTTGTATTCATTCCAGTTAGCAGAGATATTTGATTCATTAACTGTGATTACCTCTTGTGCGCTTTTATCGTTTGGTGTTGGGTTGTGGGTTCATGCCACGTACTTCAGGAGAGATTAGATGATGGAAACTGTTTTACTGATTGTTTCGATTTGGATTTTGTTTAAGGTAACTGTGTGGGCGTTCGGATGAAAATCGGTGATATTGTTTATTACAAATTGCAAGGATGGGAGAAACCCAGTACAAGGGAAGAATATGGTGCTGGTATCATAATTGATCATGACGGTTATGATAAGTACACGGTACGTTGGTCGCAAGAGTCACGGTGGAATCAAGTACTTGAAAGTTGCCTTTTGGAGTTAGTATGAAAGTTGCATTTAATTTGTTTTGCATATTGTTGTTTGGAATTGCCCTGTGGGCCCAGAGAGGTTGTGTTGGGGTGTCCAGAACACAAACATACAATTATGCTTCAGATAATGCAAGAAGTGTGTGCACTGATTCTTGTCCAGGGCAAGAGTGCATTTGCATCCTTGGAACAGAAAACACTTGGTACATTAGTCCAGAAGTTGGTGAATAAAAATTTGACTTTTCAAAAAAACAATTATATAATGTAGAAAATAAAAAGTTGGAGGCACCATGGTTATTCGCTCTAAACTCATGAAACCAGAACAGAAACTTGAAATCGATTTGAGTGGACCAGAGGGTAACGCATATGTTTTGTTGGGGTATGCTGGACGATGGGGTCGTCAATTAGGGTGGTCTCCTGAAAAGATTAAGACTGTGCAGGATATGATGAAAGGTGGAGACTATGAAGTTCTTGTGCAGGTGTTCGATAACTTCTTTGGCGATTATGTAACAATTTGGAGATAAGTTTGGATATTCAAGTTGGAGATATAGTGCAAGCAAGGGTATCCTGCACGGGACCACTCGTTACGGGGTTTGTGTTTACTGACGGGTGGGACTTGCTAATACGATGGTTCGATGATAGTGAAATTGAAGCACTAGACAATTACTATCTTTCAGACGGGTCTTGTTCTCTAAAGGTGTTAAGATGAGAGTTGGTGATTTAATTCGCTCACCATCGGGTGATGTTGGGTTGTTGATTGAGGTAAATCTCAAATATCGGTCTGGATATTCACTAGTGCTTTTTAATTATGGGGAAAGACAAGTGCCTAAAGGGTGCCTGGAGGTAATCAGTGAGAGTCGGTGATTTAGTTGAAACATACGAGTTTGGCGTTGGGATTATCGCAGAGATTGTAATTGATTACTATCGTATCCTTTATCCAGGTGGTAAGTGGTATTTGCACACTGAATCGGACTTGGTGGTTATCAGTGAAAGTCGGTGATCTAGTGAGGCGTGTGCGTCAGCGTCATCGTATCGGCGTTATAATTCGTAACCTAAAGTACGACAGGTTTGAGGTATTTTTCTTTGATACTAAATCTCAATATAACATGGATAAAAGATTGCTGGAGGTTATGAATGAAAGTCGGTGATTTAGTAAAGACCAACCATCCGAGTTGGATGAACCAAGAAAGAATTGGTATGATTATTGAGGAAATGCCCAAATGCCGCCCAACGAACAAGTTGTTCAAAGTCTTATGGCACAATGGCACCATTGGAAATAATGTGTGGGACTATGACTTGAAGGAGGCAAAATGAAAGTCGGTGATTTGGTGAAGGATGTTTACCCTTTCAAGCAAAAACCAGGTGATAGGTACGGGGTTATAATTGGTGAAGTAGATCTCATAAATCGTAGTTTTGGTCTGAATAGGGAGTTTAAGGTTTTGTGGTCATGCGGTGCAATAGGTAACAAGGTAGGTAACTATGACTTAGAGGTTGTCAGCGAAAGTTGTACAAAGTCCTGAAATTATTAAAGTTTTCATTTTTTACTTGCATTTCTAGTTTGTTTTTGATTTAATGAAAAAGAATCAAACGTGAAGGAGCAATTCATATGAGTGTGTGGCGTCCAAAACCAGGTGATATGGTACAGTGCTGGGATCAATCAGAAGAGCACGAAGGCAGAATTGTTGACCACGGTAAAGTCGGGTATGTAGTAGGTGTAAGCAAGAAAACAGATACATTCAAAGATTCTAAGGGTATTGAGTGTAAACTGAACCATATTGAGGAAGGTACGTGTTTCAAATGTATTTTCTTTACAGAGAGTGGTCATGATATTGTTCACGTCAACCACCATTGGTTACGAAAGATTGAAAAATCATCTGATATTAGGAGAGAGTAGAAGATGCCTAAGTACGTTGTAAAGAAATTTGCAGAGTTTATGTGTCAAGTTATTGTCGAGGCAGAAAACGAGGACGATGCTTATGATGCAGCAAAGGGGTTGCCATCCGACGCATGGTCTGACTGGTCAGAAACCTCCGAATGGTCGATTGACTATGACTTTATTGAAGAAACTTCGAAGGAGTAATAAAATGCTAAAGGTCCATTTCCCTATTAACGGAACAAAGACAGTATACAAAGACAGCGAGACGGGGGAATATGTCTTAGCGTCATTTTCTACTGTGGTTAAACCACAAGAAATTTACTTGTTCAAGTGCAGTGGTACAGGGAAGATTACAGATTGGGGTGAATTGTATGGGGAAAGCGGATCTCACTTAACGCCCCGTGACATTCAGAAAGTGGTTGACAGGTATAATAGTGGTGCTTCGTACTAAGGAGGTTTAACATGGGTTACCGTTCTGATGTTTATTTAAGATTCGATGAGAGTGCTGTGGAGGTAGTTAATGCTGTTCGACAGTTTGATCCAGTGCTCGATAAAATGATGAAAGAATCGACCACGGGCGGTTCGACTGATTTTCATTGGAGTGATGTTAAGTGGTATGATTGTTCCCCTGATGTGCTCGCTGTAGAGTCACTTTTGGAGGCATTGAGCATGGATACTATCACTGACTGTGGTAAAGATTTGTACGGGTTCATACGCATAGGTGAAGAAACAACAGATGTTGAACACAAAGGTGAACCATGCACGTACAATATGTATACATATACTCAGATGGAGTGGTGATATGACAGAGGAAAAGTCCCCGTTCATTGGGAAAACAGTCAAGTGCGGAAGCACAGGTCTTTTAGGGGTCGTCATCGACGGACGCAGGATGAAAGGCAAAATAAGTGACAATGTTTCTGATGTAATCAGTGTGTTGTTTCCAGACCAGAAAAAAGAATGGATGCTCATTGATAACAATTTAGAAATTAGCGACCCTCGCTTTATTTTCGTAGATAGTTGAAATCATTGAACATTTCATTTTTTATTTGCATTTTGTTTTTAATTTTGATTTAATAGAAACATAACAAGCGATGGAGAGAACAATGGTTGCAGTTTGTGTTGAGTGTTGGGATGAGTATCCAGTAGCAAGAAAGAATCTAGGATACAAAACTTGCTTGGAGTGTGGCGAGGCGAACGCCAGGGTAGAGATTGCTAGGAAAGCAAAGTGTACAGCACCAGCATATAATAAAGGTGCATACCAGTATGTCGGCACAGTCCAGGCAGCGAAAGGGGTCGGCAGGTGAAAGCAGGGACATTAGTAACATTGTCAAGGTATGGTAAAGATAGAGACCAAAATCGTAATGTATGGGGATATACAGATAACCCCATTGGTATGGTAACAAAAGTCAAAGAAAGAATGTCTTACCCTTTCGTTGTGAGATGGATTAACATTCAAGGATTACATAATGGCCATCCTGATTGCCTAGATTGTTATAGTCGTCGGGAGTTAAAGTATGCGAGTCGGTGACTTGGTGAGGTACGATCACCCCGATTGGCCAGGGTGGTATGGTGTCATAGTCCGTGAGATACCAGGCACAGAGGAAAGAAAGATGGTTCGCTGGGCACGTCACCCGTTCACCGTAACCAGTAACCCAAAGAGAGACTTGGAGTTAATCAATGGCAGGCAAAGCACGAATGAGATTCATAGCACGTCAGAATAATTTACGATTTGACCGTGATTCTGGATACTATCGAGGTCAGACTGATTATGGTGTAGAGTGTATCTACTGCCATGAATACTTCCCCAACGTAAAGAAACCTGAGTTTGGTGGTCATGTTTGTAGGAGTTGTAAGTGAAAGAGTTTGTACTGATATTCATAGGATTCGTTCTCGGTGATGCGATGGGAATTGCTGGAATTGTAGACTTAGGTCATAAAGTGGCGAAATTATTTGGTTTTTAATTTTTTGTTTGACAATTCAATTTTTGTTTGAAATAATGTAATTGTTCGTTGGGAACTGAACCGCAAAAACTGCTAATTACTACAGGAGATATATCATGGCAGTAGACTTCAAGACATTCGGCAAAATCGTTAAGCATGTTACGTCAGTGCGTAAACCTGTCCTACTTCGTGGTCGTCACGGTATCGGTAAGTCTACTGTTGTATACCAGTACGCTACCCATATCGGTCTTCCTGTTGTAGAGCGTCGTGCATCACAGATGACAGAGGGTGACTTGGTTGGGTTGCCTTCAGTAGAGAACAATTCTACTACATTCAACCCACCAGATTGGTTCAAGACTGCTTGTGATAGTGCTGTTGTTCTATTCTTGGATGAGGTTGACCGTGCAACACTTGAGGTACGTCAGGGTATTTTCGAGTTAACTGATTCACGTAAACTAAATGGGCACACTCTTCATCCTGATACCATTGTATTCGCTGCTGTTAATGGTGGCGAGCACGGTTCACAGTATCAGGTTGGTGAGATGGATCCAGCAGAGTTAGACCGTTGGACTGTCTTTGACATTGAACCATCTGTTGATGACTGGTTGGATTGGGCAAAAAAGTCTGACATCTCAAACGAGGTGTGGAGTTTTATTAACGCTAACCACAATCACCTTGAACACAAGGATGACTTTGAACCAAACAAAGTCTATCCATCACGTCGTTCATGGGAGCGACTAGATGAATGTCTTGTCAAGGGTGACTTGTTTGAGGATGCCAATGCACTGTATCACTTGACAAGTGCGTTTGTGGGTTTTGAGGCAGCAGTAGCGTTCCGTGACTTTGTTGCTACCATGGACAAGCAGGTTACTGTCGAAGACATAGTTGATAAGGGTGACTTGTCAAAGGTGCGTGATTTTGACATCAATGATCACACTGCGCTTGTCAGTAAGTTTGAGGCAGAGGCAGTCTTTGCTACCGAACTATCTCAAGAGCAGATTGAGAATGTTGCACGATACATGATGTCATCTATGCCTTCAGAGGTTGTTATGAAGGTGTGGTCACTGTTGGGTCAAACGGGCGGCGATGAGCAAAAGAATTTACTGAAGATCCACCAGGTTGAGATTGACGGTCGCACTTTCTCTGACTTCCTGGTTGATATGCTCAATCCAAACAATTAAATTTGACTTTTTGTTTAGGTCGTTGTATAATACAAAACATAAACGAATGGAGGTTGTTATGACCAGCGTCGAGAATACCAAAGAATTTGACCTAAATTTCCATACTGCTAGACTCCTTATGTCCGAACCGTTCTTCGCAGCGATTTCACGTAGGGTTAACAAGCGTGCATCCTTTGGTATTCCTACCGCTGGCGTTATGGTAAACAAAGAAACAGCACAGTTTGAAATGCTGTACAATCCTGGGTTTTTTGAAGGTCTAACCGATGGTGAGAAACTTGCAGTGTTAAAGCACGAGTTTTATCATATCATCTTCAAGCACGTTACAGACCGTGCACCGTGGAACAATGATGATTCGGATGTCAATGCAAAGGTATGGAATATCTGTACCGACTTGGCAATCAATTCTCATATCTCGGGACTACCAGATAATGCACTAGTACCAGGCAAAGCAGACACACCATTCGCAGATCTGCCACCGATGATGGCAGCAGAGTGGTATATACCAGAAGTCAAGAAACTAATGGAGCAGCAACAACAGAGTGGTTCTAGTGGTCAAAATAATGGGCAAAGTCAATCTGACGATAGCGAGACCAGCGGTCAGTCGGGTCAGAACCCTATGGATTCACTAGATGATCACAGTGGTTGGGGTGATGTTCCGCAAGAAACGAAAGAAATTGCCAATGAGAGACTCAAAGATATTGTTAAACAGGCGGCCGAAGAGGCAGCGTCCACTAATTCATGGGGATCTGTATCACACTCATTACGGAAAGAAATCCTTGAAAGTATCAAGACTAAGATTGACTGGCGAAAGGTATTGCGATTTTTTGTGAAGTCCTCACAGAAAGCAAACAAGTCTAACACTATCAGACGCATTAACCGTCGATACCCTTACATTCACGCTGGGCGCAAGTCTAACCGTGTTGCTAACATTGCAGTGAGTATTGACCAGTCGGGATCAGTAGATGATAAGATGTTGGGCATGTTCTTTGCAGAGTTGAACAAGTTATCTGAGATCGCATCTTTTACGGTTATCCCGTTTGATACTAGAGTAGACGAAGATAAGGTATACACTTGGCGCAAGGGAGAAACCAGAAAGACAGAGCGTGTACTTTCAGGTGGCACTTGCTTTGATGCGCCAACAAAGTACGTCAATGAGCGTAACTTTGACGGTCATATCGTGTTGACTGATTTGATGGCACCTAAACCTATCCCTAGCAAGTGTCAGCGTATGTGGATGACCACAGAGCACTACGCTAACAATAGATATTTCTCTACCACCGAGCGTGTGGTTGTGGTTGATTAGGGGGTGAGTATGAGGTTGAAAAGAGGCAGTATGGTTATATCCAGTAAAGTAGGAAAACATGGATTACCTGCTATTGGTGTGTTACTATACAGCAAGGGTCAAGACTGGTATTATGCCTTAACAAGTCCCAGACATGAGGATGGCATAGTCCAGACCATAGTGCACAAAGATAAGAGGGAGAGTATTGTGAGAGGTATTACCAGTGGTACAGTGCTATATTATCCAGCAAAGAAGAAGGGTAAATCATGATAGGTCGAGCGTTTAAGTCAGACGGGTTTATGTGGTTAGTTGTTGGTGAATCACGATACGGTGGTTACTTTAACTGTATTAACACTGATTCTCAGATTGTGCAGTACAACGCACGTTTTTTAAGGAAGGTTATAAAATGAGTTGCATGATTTCAGGGGAGTTTACAAAGGAAGAGTTGCAAAGCAATAAAGATTTGATTCTCAATAGTATCATGAGGGGTGTGCTTGATACACTTTATCGTCTCGATGCTTCCGAGGTCGCCGCTACGGTTTTGTGTGATAGTATATCAGACGAAGAAATCACAGACGCATTTGAGAATGGTTTACAGACTCATTTACAGTATAGAAGTATGATGGGAGTCGGCGTAAGTACCGAAAATCGTTGACAATTCACGATTTTTCTTGCGAGAATTTTTTTTCTATAGTACAATGCAAAGCATAAGATGAACCGAGGAAGATTACATGAGAATTATCACACTGGCACTATTCGCAACACTGTTATCAGGTTGTGGTGATGAGACTGAATTGGACTGTGATACAACGGTTGAATGTAGTGATGAAAAGGAATCTCTTTGTGATCCGCCAATAACGGAAGTATACAGTGATGGCACTACAACGGTAGTTAGGTCATGCGTATACGCTACTTACGAACACTGTTTCGAAAAAACAGTATGCAGGGAAGTGACAAGATAATGAAGCGTATGCCGATTGGTTCCCTTGTGAGGTACTCTAAGACATACATGAATCAATGGGGTAAGAATTACAGAGACCATTGGGTCGGTATCATTATTGAATATCAGGAGCGATTCCACCAAGATGGATGGTACAAAGTCAAGTGGATGCAGCAGGGTAATGTCGAAACCCATCTCGCAAGGAAAGAACTAAAGTATTTCAGGGGGTAAGAAGTGAAACCGATACCAGTAGGCACACTCGTTAAGTTATCTTCAGCAGCACACGATTCATACGGTTGTTACGATGGGTATCCAAGAAGAGATACAAAAAAGTGGATTGGGATTGTGCTAGAGGTTACAGAACCAGCGTATAGTTGGTGTGAACCGAACTATATCATCGAGTGGGTTAATCGACCAAGTAGAGGATACACCTCATGGTATCCGCAGGTTAGAAGAAAAGACTTAAAATACGTTAAGTTACCGAAATCATAGAAGAAACAAAAAAAGATTTGACAAATTGATTTTGTTTTGAAATAATGGATTCAAGTTAATCGAGCGAGGCAAACAATGAGATTTATTAAAGTTCATTGGGATACCAGCGATGATAGCAGTGACGAAGAAGTGACCCCAGCAGATTGTGGTCTACCAGAAATCGTCAAGGTGCCCGAGTGGATGGATGATAATGATATATCAGATTGGTTGTCCGATGTTTGGGGTTTTTGTCACTTCGGTTGGGATGATTGCGAGGTAAGCGATGACGTATAGACTCTACAAGAAAGGTGATGTTGTTAGGTTGAAGAACCCGCACCATATCAGGAATGGTGAGAATCACGGTGTGGGTATCGTTATCGGATACCGTAAACTATTGAATGGTAAGGATTGCAAAGATACGCCGATGGTTGCATGGTCGGGTAATGTTGAGCATAACCCAGCAGCGGCGCTATGGTCTAACCTTAAACCGCATGACGATAACACACCGAGCGCCGATACTGCTCAGTGGAAACGATGCGTAGGACATTGGATGACTTGGGAGGAAGCACGATGATTGAAGAACTAGAGTTATCAAGGGAAGCGAACCTGTTATCAGTTGCTATCAAGCACGCCGTGTGGGAGGAGTTAAAAGACCAGAGGTTAAATGATGAGGAAGCGTTGAGGGCAGTTGCGGAAGTGTTCGAGAGTCACAACGCCGCAAAAGCACTCGTTGAAGGTCTAAGAGACTATCGTAGGTTTTTGGAAATTTGCCCTGTTAAGTAGTTGAAATCATTGAAGAATCAAAAAAACATTTGACAAA
>Ga0160422_10001568_pt1 | contig 14298 bp, 9 predicted proteins | sample Fk160mmetaG_FD_108192 | JGI IMG/M metagenome (GOLD analysis project Ga0160422, IMG submission 108192) | Marine microbial communities from the Central Pacific Ocean - Fk160115 60m metaG | ecosystem: Environmental > Aquatic > Marine > Oceanic > Photic zone | place: The Central Pacific Ocean...
AAGAAAATGCGAAAAATAGTGATTTTTTGACAAGAGGTTTCAATAATGATGTGCCGACAGGGTTGTTTGTTCACATTCCATTCATGCCACGGCCTTTGGCCGGGGTTTTGGTTTTGAGGGCTTTCCCTCACCCGTTATGACCGGTCTGTGGACTATGAGGAATTCATATGTCAAAGAAACACAATAACCGAGGTGGCAACAACTCGAAAGGAAATAAAGCAATGAAATACATGGTTCGTGCTGATATCAAAGTCAACGGAACCGTGCAAAGGAAGGATATCATCGGTGCAATAATGGGTCAAACCGAAGGCCTGCTCGGCGACGAGTTAGAGCTAAGAAAGCTGCAGAGAACTGCGAGGATTGGCCACGTTGATGTTGAGATGGAGAACAAGGGTGGCAAGGTTCACGGCCTGATTTTAATTCCCAGTAGCCTCGATAATGTTGAAACAGCAATTATCGCTTCTTCTCTAGAAACTATCGACAGAATAGGCCCATGCACGGCGAAAATATCAGTGATTGAAATACAAGATATTAGAGCAACTAAGCGTACAGTTGTAGTAGACAGAGCCAAGGAACTACTGCTCGACCTGGTAAACTCCGGTGAGGCTGCATCAAAGACCGTGATTGAAGAAGTTCGTTCAGTCTTGACAGTTGGAACTGCCAAACAATATCATGGTTTGACCTGTGGACCAAATATCGAAACCTCGTCTTCACTAATTGTTGTTGAGGGTAGAAATGATGTTAGGAATCTACTGAATTGTGGTGTTAAAAATGCTATTTCAGCTGATGGTGCTGGGTCAATAAAACAAGAATTAATCGATTTAGCCAATGGCAAGGAAACAGTCGTATTGGCAATCGACGGTGACCGTGGCGGAGAGATGCTTTTTAGTCAATTGAATGAGATGATGAAGGTTGACTTTGTTGCTCAGGCCCCAGTCGGCCAAGAGTGGGAGCTTCTGCCGCAGAAGACGGTAACAAAGTGCTTATCGATGAAGGTTGAGGCTGCTAAGTTTGCTCATCAGTTAAAGCAAAAACAAGCGAAAGACGACAAAAAAGCAGGAGTTGAAGACAAGAACTGGGCCGATGAAATGGACGATACCTTTGAGAAAAAAACGGCTCCTAAGGAAGTGCAAGAGTTATTCTCACACCTAGATGAGTTGGCGCCGAGAAAAGCGGTATTCGTCATGATGGATGGCACAGTAACCGATCCAGTAGGGCCGAAAGACCTTGCATCAGCGGCCAATGAAGCCGACGGCGCAATTGCGATAATCTACAACGGCAGCATTAGCGATAAGACCCTAGATATTGCATCTGAAGCAGCCATTGAAACGGTAGTTGGAACAAAGGAAGGCAAAGGCTACGGTAAGCGTGACGATGTCCAGTCATGGCTTGTAGAAGTCCATCGCTGATACTAAATCAACGAGCATATAATGAATCTAAGCCGCTCAGCGGCATATATGAGCGAGGAGCCAGCCACCTGGCCTGACGATGATGAAGATCCATTCGCACCAGCTGAATCCGCAGAGGAAATTACCAATGATGAAGTAATTGAGGAAACTATAACCGATGATGCGTCTGCAGTTGAAGAAATAGTAAAACCGGAGAACTCTAGTGCGGTCAATGAACCCTCGGCCGATTGGAGTTTGCCCGTTAGAGTTGCACCAGTTTTGGCATTGTCGGGCGAGAAAGTTGCTGAGTATCCTCTCAATGAATCCCCAGACGGCCGTAAGAATACTTCGCTGATAGTTAGCGATGATTTAATCCGAATAATTGAGGTAAGTTATGATGACGACGGTCAACGCAGGCTAAACGTCAAGGCGGTATTCAAAAATGAACTAACCGGTTTCTCTCATAACCATAACGAATTGATGCATAAACACCAATGGATGTGGCTCACAGCATTATTTGCTGGCTTGGCAACATCATTTATCCCATTTCTCGGCTTTGTCGGTCAGTTTCTTATCGCTACAGGGGTGATTGGATGGGTATACATGCATTTAGAAGTCCACACTTTAGAGTTCTCAACCAGTGGCTCAAAGCATAAGGTTGCATTTACTGGTTATGGCTCAAACAGATCAGCATTTCGTGCCAGTATGGCCCTAATCGGACCTACTATCGCTAAGTATATGGAAACCGGTGAATTTGATACAGATTCAATTAACAATCTCCACAAGTCTTTGGCAGCTCCGCCGCCTCAGCTACCACCAGTCATCATTGACGATCAGGCAACTCCTATGCTATCGGAGGGCGGTCCAGCAAATACGCTACAAGGCCCACCGGTGACTAAAATGGAGCCACAAATTGATGAAGCACAACCACTGCTTCCGTCACCACCAGCGCCGCAGGAAATGCCAACACCACCGCCACCAACATCACTACCACCACCGCCAGAGCCGCAGGAAATGCCAACACCACCGCCACCAACATCATTACCACCACCACCAGCGCCGCAGGAAATGCCAACACCACCACCGCCAGAGCCGCAGGAAATTTCTCCCTTGCCTTCAACTCCGTCAGGACCCCCATTGCCTCCGCCGTTGCCACCAGCAACATTGCCCCCTCCGTTGCCTTTGGGCTCTATTGGCACTCCGCCCCCTCCGGGTGGTTTTGATCGCGGCGAGTTACCACTTGATGCTCCAATACCTGATGCACCTGAAGTCGCGGTTACTGCCGCACCGGTCGAAGAATCGTTATCAGATGATGAGAAAAACGAGTTACTAGAGGAGTTGCAATAGCAGTAATTTTAGCCTGCAATGACCACACCACTAGCACTTTCCAAATTTAGCGAGTTTAACAAGATAACAACCTCTTGCTTGAGCTCATCCAATTCGTTTAGGCCGGGTAGCATTTTGTCGTCTTTTTGTAAGGGGACTTGGAAGCCTGGTCCGGGGATCCTTTCTAGGGCCTTACCGAGTGTTGCGGAGTCTTGTATTAGTTTGCCCTTAGATGCTTTGTGACGGGCTTCAAGTCGTAACATAACCCAATTTTGATAGCGTTTCAGCCCGCTGACAATATCTAGAATTAACACTTTTCTATCCTCATCATGTTCGTTTGACTGCGGCAGTAGTCGTAGAACTAATCTCAACAGTCTGTCAACCCGCACATCTCTAGGTTCAACTCCAACATTTTTTGCCAAACTACGTCGAATTTCCTGAATTTGTTCTGGGGTCTCACCGGTGCTGTCATAGGTGTCTTCTAATCCGAGGTTACTCATTAGCAAATGAAGATGTTCGACATCACTCGAATCGGTGGTCTGCAGGTTTATGGACTCTAGTGGAATTCGCTTCTCTATTACTACATCCTTACTATCGGTAGACTGAGCAACGATCCCAACCTCATCAACACTAACCTCCATCGAAGGGATTTCAGCTTCGTTGAATGATGATTTTATTTTATCTGGTGTAGCAGTAGCCTTGGTGTTGACCGCGACATCTTCATTAGCTTGCTCTTCAACTCTGTCCATCGATTCGAGGATTGCTTCATGGGCATCACCGAGCGCATCACTAGGTTCGAGTGACGGCCTAGAGCTAGTAATATTCGTCACAACTCTTGGATCTGGGGCCCAAGCGGTAAAACTGAATTCTTCCTCATTGGGCGAAAGTTTGGCTAATTTTTTCATCATGAGAGGAATTTCATCACTTATTTGGGCTAACTTGACAGGATTCTGCATTTCTTCTTGCAATTTAAGTGCCAATTCGATATCTCTATTCCATGGCATGCTGGAAAGCCTTCTTCTAAGGCTCTCATGATTATTTACGTGTTGGCGAATTTTGGCTACGCGTTTAGCGAGCATAACAGGGTTTTCTTGCAGCATAGCACGCATCTCATCGACATACCATCCTGCCGATTCATACAAATCGATTTCCTCAGTAATTCTTCGTTCAATTCTCTGAGCCACATTCTTACTAATTCCGGTAGTTCCACTAAGACTAACTCGATTTGAAGAATTGTATCTTCTAGCCTCACTAATAAATCTCTCAAACTCTTTGATATTCATACTGCTCGATACAGTTTCTTGAGGTACTATTCCGCCTGAGATTAATTCCATTAGTTCTCTTTCCAGCATTACTCGGTGCCTAGCACGCCTAGTCACCATACGTTCAATCATCAGCCTTGTATCTTCAATAACATCAATCTCGGCATCAATTTCTTTGAGTAAGTTAATGCGCTTTTCAATTTCATTTTGACCGTCGAATGAGATATCAATTCTTAACAACTCATTGATGCAATCAATTCGACTTTGCCAAATGGGTTCTTTGTTCTTGATAATTGCTAGACAACCTACGGGGTCTGCCGTTATTTGCTGCTCCCAATCATCCATCTCTAAGCCTTGAGTTTGATATCGTTCGATAATTGATAGGCACTCTAGTTCAGCATCCTTCCAACGCAATTCTAATTCCTCGACAATTTCTCTAAGCGCGTCGGTATGCGGTAAATAACCAGCGTATTGTTCAACTGACGCAACGTCATTTAGTCGCTCGCTAAAGTAATTATATCGTTCAAGTATAGCCAAATGGATATCAACATCCTTAGCTAATTCTGGTAAATTTGTCTCCCATTCAAACATGTCCTTTGGAGCAATTTTTCGACTGGAAAAAATCATTCCGACATCTTCCCATTCAGCAATTTGCAGGTTTATCTTCGATAAGCGCTTGTTCAATTCAATGCCCATGGCGTAAATCTGTTTGCCGAGTTGATCCAATTCACTTTCATCTTCACAGTTTAGGAGTGCTTTTCTTTGCAACTCATAACGTTCTGCCATTTGGTCGTCATATTCGGCGATTTCATCGATAATTTGCAGCCTGATAATTTCGTGCAGGTTGTGTAACCTTTGTCGTTCAGCAATTTCTTGCATGGCGTCAACTAGATTCAGGTCATTGATGTATTCAACATCATAACCATCACCCAGTAAGGCTTCAATCGACGAATACACTGCACGTTTTTGCCGAGCCTCACTCTCTTCAATTTCACTTAGTCTACTATCGAGTTCAGGGAAAGCATTTGGGTCACTCATCATACCGATTAATAGGTTAATACGTGGTTTTGAGGATGCATCCAGAGCATCACAACGTGCTAAAATTAGTAATCTCTCCCTTCCACGTAACAGTGCTTCCCAATCGCCTCGAGAATCTTCTAACACTAACTCCCATCTTCGGTACTCTTTGGCCCACACGAGGTACTTTTGTGCAATTTCATCATAGTTTAGCGGATTGTTCAATTGCTCGATCCAGTTGCCGAATTGGCCGTTCGAGATGTCTAAACGGTCGAGCCACTCATGACTCATTCTAATGATTAACTGCTCACAAGCGGATATCAAGTATTCAATGTGAACTAAAGCCTCTGTTGCCTGTTCAGCACGGGTGTTTAGGTATTCACGAATCTCAGTTGTGTCCCAACCTTGGTTAGCCCAATCTTGTAGGTTGTTATCAAACCAGTAACCAACGGTTCCCTCGCTAATATCCTCTGTCATGACTTGACCTAACCAAGGGTGAGCAATGATAGTCTTTCAATGTGAGTCTTTCTCATCATAGGAATCAACTGGTTTCTTCGCAAACAAAGCATTCGGCGTCTTCAACCAGGGTCAAAAAAACCGTTGTTAGCATTGACTTGAGCCGGAGAGCATAAAGGGTCAGACCGACCTCGAATCGCATGGAACCAATTACAGCCTTGTTTGGGATTGCTTGCTTGGGAGCAGGTGGGGGCGTTGGATACTGGTTGAAACAGAACCACGAGAAGATGCAGAAACTGAATGATTTCAATATTGTTTTACAACAGTCGCAGAGTGCTCATTTCACCCATCTGAATAATCAAGTCGCTGACATCAATGCCCGTTTATCATCACTAAATGGTATGGTAGATGCGTTGAGGGCAACTAAACCGGACCTAGATGGGGCCTTGAAGGCCTACACTACCATAGCGCATCTCGAGCAATTGGGGCAGAAAGGAGAGTCAATTGATGATGCTCAACAGTTCACTGCGGCCCTATCGGCCCTCGAAACCTTGGTATCCCCTATCTCTGTTGAGAGTGAAGTTGGAGCTACCGGCATTCTAAATCAGACTAGTTCTAATATGGTGATGAAGCTCATCGAGATCTTTGACGAGCATCAAATGGATGTAAGCAGCCTTGGTCTCAAGCCCGTGTCAGCCCATAAGATCGGCCATGCCGCCATGAGTTTGCGACGCTACGATTGGGCGGAGACTTGCTTTGGTGTCGCTTACGCATCGTCACCGGGTAATGCTAATGTTTTGGAGGCGCTAGAATTTATTGCAATCGAACGCGGCGATGAGGTACTTAGGAGGCACTGGTTGGAAGCCAGGATGACGGTCAACCCGGATAACCCTGAATTACTCAGAGCCCATGCACATCTTTTAGCTAAGATGGGAGATATGGAAGCTGAACGAGACGTTCTGAGATTGGAAGCACTGGGTCTCGATACACCAGCAGATAGGTCACTACTTTCAGGGTTGAGGGCGCGCGCTGGTTCACGATCTGAGGCTCTAGAAGCCATTGAACAGGCATTGGCAGAGGACCCAACGCAGTCGAAAGATTGGCTATCTTACGCAAGATTACTATTCGATGAGGGAGAGTCTAGCAAAGCCTTGGATGCAGCCGATAAGTGCTTAGAAATTGACCGGCAATGTGGCGATGCATGGGCCCTGACAGCTACTATACTAGCCCCAAAACAACATCGGCTTAAGGAAGCCCTCAAGGCAGCCATTCATGCTGTCGCTTTAGATTCAGGAGGTGTAGACTTGGTTCTACTCAAAGCAGACTTGCTGCTTGCAGATGGTCAGGCCACTGCTGCAGAGGAGTCTCTGGTAAAGTCACTTGAGAAAGATATGATGAATGGCGAACTACGTGCCAGGATTGCGACAAGATACTTGTTAGACGGGCGTCCAGATGACGCCCAAAGCCTACTCGATACAACACCCGTCGGCATAGACCATGCTTTACTACATGTCGTTGAGGGGCGTCTCCATCTAGTCAATGCAGATAAAGCGAGAGACGGTACTGGAGAGACTGATGCAACTTTGCTATCGGTAGCAATTGCGGCATTTGAGGGCGCATTGAAACTCAACCGAGAACTAGGTGTTGCTTGGCTTGGCATGGCTCGCACGCAACGACTTTTGCGTAACTTAGATGCCGCAGATGAAGCCCTTACTAGAGCAAGACGTCTACTACCTGAGGATGATTCATCAGCAGCAGCTGAGGCTGCCCTCCTCGCCCTAGATCAAGGAGATATAACTAGTGCAGCTAGTCTTATTGATGTTGCAGACATTCATGGAGCCAGCCCGGTCATTGCATATGTTCGTGGGAATATTGAAGCAAGAAGCGGGCATTTAGACAGGGCGTTAGAATATTATGACAAGGCGCTAAATGCCGATAATAATCACATACGCGCTCGTCTCAATCGCTGTAGCATCTACATGGCCATGGATGAGGGGCGCAAAGCGTTGGACGATGCAGAAATTTTGCTCGATTTAGCACCTAATTTCACCCTCGCTAGGTTCCGTAAAGCAGAGGCTGAAATGATGCTTGGAGAGTGGTCGAAAGCGCGAGAAAACCTTGACATCGTTTTAGAAAAAGCACCACATCACTATCAAGCGCTAACACAGTTGGCTGCTTGCTTTATCGCGTTAGATCGGCCCGAGAGAGCGGAAACGCCCTTGAACGAAGCACTCAGGATTGCTCCAGATTATGCTGCAGCGTGGCATCAACGAGGTCTGCTGTATTTGGAGTGGGGCAAACACGATAATGCAATGAGCGATTTCGAGGCGGCGGTAAAAGCAGACCCAGAGCATCTTGATTCCAGATTACACATAGCTGCAATGCATCACGAAGCTGAACATTTCGATGCAGCAGCAGTAGGGTGGCGTGCAGTATTACAAATTGATCCAGATCATCTTGTTGCAAAGACAAGATTGGACGAGTGCGAAGTCAAACTGATGGCTTGAAAGAGATTAGATTCTCGCAGCTTTTTCTGCCTCGGCAACCGTTGCTCTGACCGCGATTGCGGTATCAGGAGTCACCGATATACTGGTTATTCCACAGTCAATGAGGAAAGGTGGAAACTCGTCTGGAAAGTCAGAAGGAGCTTGTCCACATATCCCTATTTCTAGATTCTTGGCCTTGAATTTTCTTACAATGTCGCGAATCATCGATTTAACAGCCGGGGACCTTGCATCAACAGGATTCTGATAGCCTTCTAAATCGTCGCGCGATACAGCGTAAACGGTCTGAACTAAGTCGTTGGAACCGATTGAGCCACCCGACAAAACCATCATGTCCATGAATCGGTCTGCCTCTATTGCATTGGATGGCAATTCAACCATGACAAATAAATCGGTTCCCGAACTTGGGCCAATGTCATTCTGTTCAAGTAAATCCTTGACCATCTTCCCCTCTTCCGGGGTGCGGCAAAACGGGACCATTAACTGTAGGTTATCGAGTCCAAAGTCGTACTTTACTGATTTCATTGCTGCGATTTCCATCTCGAATGCTGGTTTGAATTTTTCATCTAAATAACGTGAAGCTCCTCTCCAAGCAATCATAGGATTCTCTTCCACCGGCTCAAAAATCGACCCGCCTAACAATTCCCGATACTCGTTTGATTTAAAATCTGAAAGCCTGACTAAAACGGGGCGAGGATAGAACGCAGCGCAAATCAGACCAACGCCTTCCCGGAGTTTGTCAATGAACAAGCCCCGTTTGTCATCATACGCCCAAGCCCGGCTCTCTAAGGATTCGACCAGGCTTCTAACATCACTAATATCAGACTCAACAAAAGACTCATGATAGGGTTTCAAATCTGTTGACAGCTCACCAGTTTCGACGTAATGTTTCAAGTCATCATGGTGGACAAATGCTAGTGGATGAATACCTAGTTCAGAGGAAAGAATGAATTCTATCCTTGCTAGACCGACGCCATCTACTGGTAGTTTCGAATCGATCAGTGATTTCGTAGGAAAGCCGACATTGAGTTTGATTTTGGTGGTGAGCTCAACATCCTCGTCAAAGGAGACCTCTTCAATTTCGAATGGAACTTCACCTGAGTATACGTAGCCTGTATCTCCTTCCGCACAACTTCCAGTAACAGTGGCAAAGTTAGGTAAATCCATCGCGTCTGAGCAACCAACAATTGCCGGGATGCCAAATTCACGGGCAATGATGGCTGCGTGAGATGTTCTTCCACCTTTGCGTGTTATGATTAGAGATGCTTGCTTCATCAACGGTTCCCAATCAGGAGTGGTCATCTCAGTAACTAGAACATCACCCTCTTCAAATACCGATAACTCAGATGAAATCTCTTCCATCGACATTCCTGATTCAAGCAACTTTCGTAACTCACGTTTACCCTCAAGCACTTCGCTATAGGTTCTATACAACCTCACTTTTCCTGTGCCTATTCGCTTACCAACTGCCTGCCCAGTCGCTAATACGCGCCCTTCTTTCTTGAGTGAATCAGCAAATATTTCGTCGATTTTGTAAATTGTCATTTTGTTGCTTTCCGCTTTTGAGTGGATAGTTTCCGGCCTTGCTTGGACAATAAATAGGTCATCAGTTACGCCATCTTTTGCCCACTCAATATCCATTGGCTTAGCAAAATAATCCTCTATTTTCAGAGCCATTTGGGCGAGTTCAATACACTCATCTCTCGTCAATGACCAACGTCGGCGGTCCTCATACGGAACTGCGATTGACTGCACCTCATTGGCGGCTTCTTCGTGATAGATCATCATCTGCTCTTTGCTGCCCAATGTTCGGTGAACAATAGGGAATTTATTCTGCCTTAATCCTTCTTTCCAGACGGTGTAGGTATCTGGTGAGACCACACCTTGGACAACTAATTCTCCCAATCCATAAGATGAACCAATGTGGATTACTCCTTCGTGACCCGAGTCTGGGTCGATGGTAAACATCACACCAGAACAGGCTTTGTCCGAGCGTGCCATCTTCATTACGACTACCGCTATCGCACTATCGAGTGGGTGCATACCGTGTTCGATATGATAGCCAATCGCCCGCTCGGTGAACATACTCGCAACACACCTACGCCATTTTTCGATAATATCTTGCTCTCCGCTGACGTTTAGATATGATTCATACTGGCCGGCAAAGGATGCTTCAGCAGAGTCCTCAGTAGTCGCAGAGGAGCGAACTGCAACATCGACACCCGGATGATACAATTCACACAATTTACTATATTCTTGAGCAATTACATGTTTAATTTCGTCGGGAACTGGGGTTTCACGTACCAATGAACGCGCCAGGGATGCCCTGCTGTTGAGATTTAAGTGGTCTTTGGGATCGGCGTCTCTCAAGCACACTTCTAGGGCACTCGCTAGTGTGGAGCAATTAATTGCGGCATTACGTAAATCCTCAATATCTTCTGGAGCGCCAATGTTATTCCATGTTGTTGCTGGGATTTCGGCTTCGACGAATTGTTTGAACGCTGCGGTAGTCAAGGTAAAACCATTTGGAACTTTAACCCCAATCGTTGATAATTTCTGGAACATTTCACCGAGCGACGCCCCTTTACCGCCGACTGTGGCAGTGTCATTCATATCAGCATCAGCAAACCATTCAGCGAGTTTAGCGTCTGGCATATTCGCCAATATGATAATTCAGTAATAAGCATGAGTTTGAAACCGTGGCAAATATGACGGTTTTCGCGTCAAATCTTGTGGCTAAGTAAATCACATTATGCCGATCACTTTGACTAAAATTCGTTTATTTCTTTGACCATCAAATTCAGCGTAATGGATCTGCTCCCATGTTCCAAGATGTAGTCTTCCATTCATGACGGGCATCGTGACCTGTTGGCCAAGTAATTGACGTTTGAGATGAGCATCACCGTTATCCTCTCCGGTTCTGTGGTGCTGGTATTCTTCACCATTACGACCATCTACGCCATAAAATGGCGCCACTTTTTCTAACCATCTCATAATGTCATGATGTAAGCCATACTCTAGGTCATTAACGTAACAAGATGCAGTAATATGCATTGGATTAACCAAAACTAAGCCATCCTTGATGCCAGACTCCGTAATTATCTTCTGCACATCACTGGTAATACAGATAATCTGGTAACGCTCTTCGGTGTGGATATGCATTTCTTCAACATAAGTGGCTGCTTGGCCGGTAATCAGTTTGCCCATGGGCATGAAAAAATCGATTCAGTTTATCAACACACGGGGCCAATCAAGGTTTCAAAAGTGGGAAGATATACTTGAGCGCATGAGGAATATTGTCCTAGCGGCTTTTTTGGTGATACTTTTCTCACCACTCGCTAGTGCTGAAACCTATCGCATCAGTGGTAAAGCGACATATGCAGACGCCACCCCAGTTTCCCTAGATTACGTCTACGTCGAATGCGAAGTCGGTGCCTATGAGTGCTATCAATATCGAGGGACTAAAGCTATGACCAGTGCTTATGGCGACTTTACAGTGGTAATTGATATTGGTAATGAAGAAGATGGGATAGATATTTTACTGACTCTTAGAGGTGAAAACTTCACTCACACAATAGATTTGGAAAGGCACCAAAATTCTGCCGAAGGCAAGGTGTACCAAGACCTAAGACTGAGTCAAAACCCAACGCCATCAGGCGTTTTTATGGGCTTCGGTTGCTTCATTGTATTATTTGTACTAGTCTTCGTATCTGTATTGTTACGAACAGGTAGGCGTCTATCAACCAAGGAAGGGCGCTATGAATTCATGGGTTATCGTAAGGCACCGTTACTTGAGTGTCCTGTTTGTCAAGAAAGGATATTTCAACATGAGATGGTGAAACACTTGATTGTCGATCATGATATTGAGCCATTTGAAGCAGGTGAAATGACAGGTAAGGTTATGCGTAAAACATGGACTGAAGAAGAATAATCGTGGGATTCATCAACCTCCTATTCATCACCATCCACATGCGGATTAGCCACATGACGCCAGATGGAGATACAGCCTACGAACACGAAATACCTCAGTTCGGACTCGGGGTATTTTTAATGTCTGATAATGGAGAATGCAAATCAGCAGTGCTCAATGCACTTGAAGCCGGCTATACTCATATCGATACTGCCAGAGCCTACAACAACGAACATGAAGTTGGCGAAGCAATACGCGAATCAGGAGTTGAGCGTGAATCCGTATTTATCACAACAAAGTTACGTCGTGCTCATGCGGTAGGCTATGATGAAACCATTGACCATTGTAAGAAGTCACTTGAATTGCTTGACATGGATTACATTGATCTTTACCTTGTTCATGCTCCGCCAGAAAATCCGGAACATCGCGCTCCCGTATGGCAGGCAATGGAATATTGCCTAGAGCAAGGAATGGTAAAATCAATCGGCGTGTCAAATTACGGACCAGCCCACTTAGAGGCTATGAAAAGTTATGCCAAATACATGCCAAGCGTCAACCAAGTTGAATTCAATCCTTGGTTGCAGCGACCCGAATTGAAGCAGGCTACAGAAGCCGCAGGAGCTAAGATTATGGCGTATTCGCCGTTAGCGAGAGGGCACAAAGTAACCGATCCAAAACTAGAGAAGATCGCTAATGAATTAGACTGCACACCTGCTCAAGTAGCGATAAAATTCTGCTATGACGAAGGTTGTATTACCATACCAAAATCAAGTAGGCCAGAGCGGATTATCGAAAATATCGCCTCCCTAGATGTCGATATATCATCACATTACGAGGAAATCAAAGCGCTTGAGTGCAACTATGTTTCTGGTTGGGATCCAACAACCGACCCTTAACCTAACACAAATATGCTTGTGTCGGGTAAACACAAAAAAAACCCTTAATTGAGGGGTATGCGATGTCAGAGGACTTCTGGGAGGCGAATCTACCGTCCAGTAACGATGATGATGAACAACAAAAGCAGTCAGTTTCTAAGGTAACAAAAATACAGGTAACATTAGATGATTTCCCGGTCAGTAATTGGGATAGCGATAACGACGGCAACCACATCGTGTGGTGGTATAATCAAAACCGAGGAGAAAGGTCCCGAAAGACCCTTGATTACTTCAAATCAAAATCCGGCGTAAGCCAGATATCAACAAAGTCCGATGCTCAGAAGATTCTTGATTCAGTAATCACGATACTACAAAATGACAGTGTTGAGGACGTGACCAAACCTAGCTACGGTAATAAATCCGGTAGTGGTACAATCGATATACACGGTCCCATGAGTATTGGCGCCTTGTTTGGAGGCTGGTTATTTACCGGCATTTGGTGTACAGTTTCATTTCTCGCGTTCATATTTATTGGCGGACCAGTCCTTGCCGATCTGGGGACTGCCGATTGGACACCTACTGACGGAGTGGTTATCGACAGCGGAGTTGACGAATCAACCGGTGGCAAGGGTGGAGTAACATATTGCCTGTGGGTTGATTATCAGTATACTTTCGAGAATAGGACCTACAACGGGTATGTAGTCAGTTACAGCCAAGAAGACTCCTGCAATTCTTGGTCAGAAGATGCTGATGAAAAGTATCCACCAGGGAGTGATGTCACAGTATATGTCAATCCAGACAATCCCGCTGAAGCAGTGTTAGAAAACGGTTTTTCAGGACTAGATTTTGCTATTTGTTGTGTATTCCCATTTGTTATCATTGGGATTATTATGCTAGTAAGCATGCTTAGGTCAACATTTTCAACCCTCAAAAGTAATTTTGTGTAAGCCATCATTGCTTATACTATAGTTGGATAATATCTGTAGTAGTGAAAAATTTTGTCGGCCAAAGTAACAAAAACCCTAACCTAATCGTTAAACTGTGTCAACTAACTTTTGGGATGTTAAACTTCCTGAGGACGATGAAAAAGCGAAGAAACATGACGGGGTTGAACTGGCTGAAACACCAGATATAGAGCAATCTGATAAGATTCATTTTCCCAATCCACTAAAAATCCAAATCGATGGGCAGGAGAGAGATTTTTTCATCGAAAACCAAGCCAAGCTATCCAGTGAACTAATTAATGCAATCCGTTCAAGTAATGAATTTTGGATTATCGACATAGATACTGATAGAAATGCCTTTTTTCAGATGCACATCGAAAGTGGACTGATTGAGTATTGGACAGATGGTGCAATGCAAAGTCAGCAAACCGGTGATATCGATGACGCGTTAAAACATCTAGAATCGATTTTAACTACGGGTTCATTCAGTCAGATTGCGAAGGCTGAACTTGACGACAATCCAATATCGTCATCTACTGAAATTGTACCAACACAGCAGCGGATTGACGCAATGCAACAAATTGATGTTGCACAACTCGAATCGGTTGAAACCCCA
>Ga0160422_10001570_pt1 | contig 14291 bp, 9 predicted proteins | sample Fk160mmetaG_FD_108192 | JGI IMG/M metagenome (GOLD analysis project Ga0160422, IMG submission 108192) | Marine microbial communities from the Central Pacific Ocean - Fk160115 60m metaG | ecosystem: Environmental > Aquatic > Marine > Oceanic > Photic zone | place: The Central Pacific Ocean...
ACTAATTGCAATATTAGCAACATTAGAGCTTAAAAAAATATTCAAAAAACAAGACCTAGATTTCCACACCTGGCCTACAATAATTTTAGGTATAACATCTTATTTGGCCGTTATTTACAGTGAGATTAAATTTATCTTATTTCTAGAAATTATTATTTACTTTATTATTTTACTATTCCAAACTGGAAAAAACACTTTACTGCTTTCAGGTGCAACTTTATTCAGTATTATTTATATTTTCATCCCTTTATCATTAGTGATACCAATTGGTTGTTTTGAAAATAAAATTTATAATTACAAATTACTATTTGGGTTACTTTTCTTAATTTGGTCATCAGATTCATGGGCTTTTGTTGGAGGTAAATTATTTGGAAGACATAAATTATTTGAAAGGATATCACCAAATAAAACTTGGGAAGGTTTTATTTTCTCAATTATTTTAACAACTATATCAGGTTATATTATATCAAACTATGGATTTGGATTATCACAGGCTAAATGGATGACTTTAGGGATAATTACTGCTATTTCTGCCTGTTTTGGTGACCTATTTCAGTCAATGCTAAAACGTAACTCAAACATTAAAGACTCAGGAAATATCCTCCCAGGGCATGGTGGCATACTGGACAGATTTGATTCTATGCTCCTTTGTTTCCCTATGTTTTATCTTTACTTATATTATATAATTCCTATACTTTAATAATTAAAAATTATTTATGTTTCACAAAGAAGGATTTAAAATAATTAGAAACACCATTATAACATTACTCATTATTAATGGCATTGCTTGGTATTTTTTTAGTGAATCCAACCTAATCAAGATTCTAAGTTTCTTCTCAGTCGTATTTATTATTTTAATCTTACAATTTTTCAGAAATCCAAAGAGAATTTCACCTGATAACTATCATCAGATAATCGCTCCAGCTGATGGAAAAATAGTAGTACTTGAAAAAACTATAGAACACGAATACTTTGAAGATACTAGAATACAAGTATCTATTTTTATGTCTCCATTTAACGTTCATGTAAATCGCTATCCGATCTCAGGTGAAGTTAAATTCACGAAATATCATCCCGGAAAATTCTTGGTAGCCTGGCATCCAAAATCTTCAATTGAAAATGAAAGAACTACGATTGTAGTTGAGAATGAAAAAACAGGCCCTATATTATTGAGACAAATTGCTGGAGCTGTTGCCAAAAGAATCATATTATACGCTAAAAAAGGCGAAAAATGCTCGCAGGGACACGATATGGGATTTATTAAGTTTGGTTCTCGAGTTGATTTATTCTTACCATTAGATGCAAAAATGAACATCAAGGTGAATGATATTGTAAAGGGTGGTCAAACGATAATCGCAAGTTTATAAATTTTAAACAAAAAAAACCGCTTAAAGCGGCTTATTTTATTTAACTGGTTTCAAAACATCAGTAGGAAGTCTAACTGGTTTTCCTGGTTTACCATTCGACCCAACAACCTTGTCAATTGAGGCTATATTACCAAATATTTTAGTTATAATACCGCTACCTTTTCCAGCTTTAGGATGACTCCAAGTAACCTTCATTCCTTCTTTAAACTTAAATTTATCTTTAGATATCTGACCTTTAGGCTTTTTGTACTTATCTAAAGTTAATCCTGGATTTTTTTCTGGCTGCTTTTTTGCTAAAGACCAAACATCAGCAACAATTGTTACTTTTTTTCCTTTTGAACTAACCTTTGCATTTTTTAAATAAACAGAATTAGGAACCGATTTAAGAGCTAAATCAACACACGCTTCTAGTGAATTGGCTGAATATGTTTGTTGCTTTAGTGCTAACTCATAATTCTGATTCATTTTAATTTCTTGTGTAGTGATACTTGACAAATTTCCTAGATCCTGAGTACAACTTACAAGGATAAAACTTACGGAAAGACTAAATAATATATTCTTCATATTCTATTAATTTTATAAGCGAATTTACAAAAATACTCATGTTTACAAAATCTATTTTTTAATATTGGAGTATACACTCAAAAAAAGTTTTTACCTGATACCCACGACCTGGTTCCATGTTACCAATAGCATTAAAGGACCATTCTGGAAGATAAATATTACCCTCAGAATCTTTTACTAATCTAATTGCATCTTGAGTAACCAAATCATTGAAAATAATTTCGACAGACTCAGATTCTTCTCTTAAATAACCAACCATATTCCAACCAGATACTAATGAAATTGGATGTAGTTCTCCTTTTGCAAAAACGCCTTCTACAAAAATATTGCAAGCTTGAGTAGTCTTAACGATATACCCTTGACCTATCTCTAAATCTCCTATAGCATTAAATTGATATTCTACAAGGTAAGCTGCACCTTCCCCATTTTTAACAATAATGACATCGTCACTAATTGGTTCAATAATTGAAACAATATCCATATCTTCAACAATAATATGAGATGAAAACATGGACCAACCAAGAGGAAGATCTATTTGCTGCACTGTAATAGGATTAAGATTACTCATTGATAAAAGCCCACTTTGGCCGTTTTCTTCAAACCAACCATCCGAAGAAAAATTAGGATTATATGAGACTTCCATAGGCCAAACAATACCAGAAGATGCATCCCAAACTTTCCAAACAAAACTAGAGTCCACTACAAAACCCACTTCAAAAATCTCATCATAATCAGGTGCAATAAAATTTATATTTTGACTTTGCCACTCATAGTATGCAACACAAACATATCCTTCTTCTGTTTCATAAAAAAGACCAATTAAGTCTCCAGAACTAATAGACTCATTATTAATTTCAATTTCTGTATCAGAAGGAATAACAATAGAATGAGTTGTTGATGAACTGGAAGAGAAATTCCAATCTGGCATAGGATACAAAACACAAGCACCATTATCTACATTAGCTACATCATCAAAATTTAATGCATTAATATCTGTACACCCAGGAATATCTCCTTCAACAACATAATGTACAGTTACACAAATACTGTCACTAAAATTCATATCGGAAAAAAAGCAATACTCAATATCATAAAATCCTCCCGTCAAATCTGGAACTAAATAAGCACTGAATTCATTTGAATAAGAACCGGCCTCTATTGTTGAGGGATATAAACTAATGTCAGAACTAGGTAAATAACATAAGTCCCAACAAAACCAATTTTCAGGAGTATCATTTGAAATAATATTCCTAAGTACAAATACTTCTTGATCTAAATTTGAATTATTATAAACTGTAAAATTGATTTCTAAATTTTGATTTGATAAATCACCATAAACATACAAAGAGTCGTATGATAAACTCAAAAAATTTGATGAAGAAGAATCATTTATAGAAGAATCTCCAACTGAAGGTAATTCATCAAAACTGTTAGATAATGAGTCTAAATAACCAAATTTGAAGTTAGACAATTTATATGAATAAGAAACGTTGTTATCATAATCATGGGTAATATTATTACCTAATAGTAAACTCGAACTAAATGTCAATAATATTATACTTAACAAGATGTATGCAGGCTTCAAAACAATTTCTAAAGTTTTAGATGAAAATATCAAATAATATGCCAAATTTAATAAAATTGAATCCTATGATTTATATCACAAAAAATCAAACAAAAAAGCTTGCTAACACTAGGTTAACAAGCTTTTCGTTTAGTTGCGGGGACAAGACTCGAACTTGCGACCTTCGGGTTATGAGCCCGACGAGCTACCAACTGCTCCACCCCGCAATGCAAATATAAGGTAAAGTAATTCGAGAAAACAAAAATTATAAATCAATTTTTTCATTTATAGTTCGATAATCAATAATAATTTCTATGATTATTTATAATAATACCTGACAAGTCTGCTGAAATATTCATTTGCAGGGGCATATTTATTGTATCTTTGTTGAAGAAATGAAAAAAAAAGATTTCAGATCAGGTTTTGTAAACATCATTGGGAATCCAAATGTTGGAAAATCTACTTTAATGAATAAACTCATTGGAGAGCGCTTATCGATTATTACATCAAAAGCACAAACGACTCGACACAGAATCCTCGGAATTGTTAATGATGAAAATTACCAAATTGTATTTTCTGACACCCCAGGAGTCATTCAACCAAATTATAATCTGCAAACTAGTATGATGAAGTTTGTTCGCTCTGCATTTCAAGATGCTGATGTATTTATTTACATGGTAGAAATAGGTGAGAAGTCTTTAAAGGATAGCAGCTTTTTTGAACGTCTAAAAAACACAGACATACCAATTTTATTGCTTATTAATAAAATTGACAAATCAAATCAAGAAGGTGTGGAAAAAGCTATGAACTATTGGGAGTCAGAATTACCCAAAGCTAAAATAATACCCATATCTGCTATTGAAGGTTTTGGTGTAGACAAAATTATATCTGAAATAACAGCTATGCTTCCCAACGGAACTCCATACTTTCCTAACGATGCCTTAACTGACAAACCCGAACGGTTTTTTGCTTCTGAAATCATCCGAGAAAAAATCTTACTTTTTTACCAAAAGGAAATCCCTTATTCTGTTGAGGTTGTCATTGAATCATTTAAAGAAGAAGATGAAATAATTCGGATAGAAGCTATCATAAATGTTGCTCGTGAAACTCAAAAAGGCATCATCATTGGTCATGAAGGAAAAGCCCTCAAAAAAGTTGGTATACATGCTCGAAAAGACTTAAAAACTTTTTTCGGAAAGAAAATATTCATAAAACTATTTGTAAAAGTAATGAAGAACTGGCGCGATAATAAGTATGATTTAAAGCGCTTCGGATACTTCACATAAACCATAAAATGAGAAATATTGTTGCTATTGTTGGCCGTCCAAATGTAGGAAAATCAACGCTTTTCAATCGACTTACGCAACGTCGCCAAGCCATTGTTGATTCTGTAAGTGGTGTAACACGTGACCGTCATTACGGCCTATCTGATTGGAACGGTAGAGATTTTACTGTAATTGATACTGGAGGCTACATAAAAGGATCTGAAGATATTTTTGAAGCTGAAATCAGAAAACAAGTTAAAATTGCTGTAGAAGAATCTGACTGCATCATTTTTGTGGTTGATGTTGAAACCGGAACAACAGACCTAGATATGGATGTTGCTCAAATTCTGCGCAAAGCAAATAAACCAGTCTTTATTGCCGTAAACAAAGTAGATAATTCCATGAGAATGGATGATGCTATGGAATTTTACAACCTTGGACTAGGCGAATACTTCCCCATTTCATCAATTAATGGAAGCGGAACCGGAGATCTACTAGACTCTGTTGTTAATTGTTTCTCTAAAGAAGATGAACCAAAAACGGACGAATTGCCAAAATTTGCTATTGTTGGACGCCCTAATGCAGGCAAATCATCCCTGGTTAATGCCTTGATGGGAAAAAACAAAAACATCGTCACTAACATTGCGGGCACCACAAGAGATTCTATTGATACTCACTACAATCAATTTGGTCATGAATTTACACTTGTAGATACTGCAGGACTTAGAAAAAAGGCTAAGGTTCATGAAAATCTTGAGTTTTACTCCGTTATGAGAACCATAAGAGCTATTGAACACAGTGACGTTTGTATTGTTATGGCTGATGCCACTATTGGGTTTGACGCTCAAGACCTTAATATTTTTCATCTAGCAGAAAAGAATAACAAAGGCATTGTTGTTCTGGTAAATAAATGGGACCTTTTAGAGAATAAGGAAACCATGACTATGGATCATTACCGAAAAATGATTCTTACTAAAACTGCACCATTTACAGATTACCCTATCATCTTCATTTCAGCTGTAACGAAACAGCGAATTTTTAAAGCAGTTGAGATGGCAGTTGAAGTTTATAAAAGAAAAAATACGAAAATTTCTACTTCAGAATTAAACAATAGTTTCTTACCTATTACAGAAAAAACACCTCCACCTTCCTACAAAGGCAAATACGTTAAAATTAAGTATATCACGCAAATACCTACAATAGTTCCCACATTTGCATTCTTTTGTAATCTTCCCCAATACGTTAAAGAACCATACAAACGTTTTATCGAAAATAAACTAAGAGATTTATACAATCTTCATGGAGTTCCTATTCGAATTTATTTTAGAAAAAAATAATAGAAATTCAACCTTAAATTTTTAGATTAAAATTGATTTTTTAATTTCTATAAATCAATTATATTGGGTTGAGCATCACTTAGACCCATGCATGTTAAAAAAAAACCCAAGATTAATATGACAGGAATTTTAAATAAACAAGAAAGAGAAGAAATCAGAAAAAGAATATTCCTACATCTAGATGGTTGGGCTCTAATACCTTCAATTTATGCTCTTCATAAACTAGATATACTTTCATATTTCCTAGAAAAAAATAAATGGAGTCTAAATGAATTAAATAAAATCATCAAAACTAATGAAGGGTATTTAAATGTTGCACTCAGAATTTTGGCTTCTCAGGGTTACCTTTTGAGAAAAATTGATAATGTCTATGATGAAATACAACTGGAACTTACTATTATTGGAATTCAAGCACTTGAACATGTATCGCATTACAAAACTTTTTATAATTTAATTCAATCCTACGCCATACGACCTAAGAGTCTAATGTCTGATAAAGCAAATATGGATTTACTTGAAGAAGCTTGGAATCAACTTAAATGCTTTAAAAATCATAACAATAATGAACTAAGAACTAGAATGGCTATCCACATGGAAGGAATTCTCTTAGGACCAATTATGGTTGGCTTAGGGATTAATAACAAATTAGAAAATCTTAATGAAAATCATATTCTTTCCCCTAAAAAACTAGGAATTAACAATAGAACATTTAATTGGATAATCGATATTTTTGAACATCTAAACTTTATCTCAACAACAAATTCAGAGAAGCGATTTAACAATAAAGGCATCTTTTATGCAAAAAGAGCCAGCGCCTATGGTGTGACGGTATCTTATCTTCCAACTTTTGCTCAATTAGAAACCTTACTCATAGGCGATCCAAACAAAATATGGGAAAAAACCGCTGATGGAAATGAAAGACATGTTTATAGGTATATGAATGTTTGGGGAAGTGGTGGGGCACATAAAACTTACTTCAAAAAAATTGATGAAATAATTATCGAAATCTTTAACAGACCTATAAATGAGCAACCTAAAGGTATCATTGATGTTGGCTGTGGAGATGGCACATTTATTCACCATGTTTACAGCATCATTAGTGAAAAAACAGCAAGAGGTAAAATATTATCTGAACACCCAATACTTATTGTTGGTGCAGACTACAATAAGAAAGCTCGAATAGCCACAAGAAACAAAATGAATGCTGAAAATATATCTGCAGAAATCGTTTTTGGCGACATAAGTGACCCTGAAAACCTAAATAAAATGCTTATTGAAAAGCTTGGTATAAGATTAGGTGATTTACTGAACACCAGAACTTTTTTAGATCACAATCGTATCTATCAAAAACCAACTAAAATTGAATTAACAACTAAATCAGAGGGTGCTTTTGCATACAGAGGAAAAAGAATACCTAACAATGAGTTATTCCAAAACCTAAAAAATCACTTAAAATCCTGGGCTCCCTTCCTTAAAAAGTTTGGTTTATTAATTGTAGAACTTCATTCTATTAAATCAAAAGATACTGCATCTAATATCGGTAAATCACTTGCTACGCCTTATGATGCTACTCATGGATACACAGACCAATACATTATAGAACACTCTTGCTTCATTAATGCTGCAAAACATGCAGGTCTCTCACCTGTAAAAAAATATAGCTTTAAATTTCCCGACAACCAAACAACAACAGTTAGTATTGAACTTTTAAAAACAATTTAATAAATTTAAGCAAAACACTACTTTAATAGTATTTTATTATTTGTTAACCTTAAGTATTTTTTCAAATTATTTAAGTATAAATGTTAAATTTGTAATAAGTGAAAATAATAATCTTCATAATATCTCTATCCATAGGTACTTCTTGCATTGGTCAAGTTGAAAACTTTATGGTTAATGATTTAAACTTTAGAGCGTTTCTTCAAGAAAACTACTCTGAAATTTTCATTAATGACTCTGTATTTGATATCAATTCATGTGAAAATATTACGTCTATCGACTGCTCATCTTATGAGATTACTAGTATAGATGGCATTCAGTATTTTGAAAACTTGACTCATTTAAATTGTAGCTATAACCAAATTACCCAATTACCTAGTCTTCCTCCTAATTTGAATTACTTGAACACAAGTCACTGCGTAAATCTGAGTCTAATTGAATCATTTCCTCACAGTCTTGAATTTATAGACTGTAGTTACAATCAAATTAATAATTTACCAAACTTACCCTCAAACCTAAAACAACTTTATTGTGCTTTTAATACGCTTAATACACTTCCCAATTTACCTTATAACTTAACACATATTGATTGTAGTTTTAATAATCTTACTTCACTTCCTTATCTTCCTGAAAATCTTGCACATATCAACTGTAGTTATAATGAATTAACTTCTCTTCCAGATTTACCAGCTGAATTAGGATTGCTGTACAATAACCCATTAAATATATTCAATAATGAAATCGAGTGTGTTGGAGATTATTCTAGTATTTTCGATGATCTTCTTGGCATTTACCCCATCTGTGTTGATTCAAATGATTTAATTACTCAAAACATATTCTTACCTGAAGGTTGGTCGATGTTTTCTATATATGGACTAACTTCAAATATGAATCTTGACAATATACTAATTCCTATCTCATCTGATATAATCATGGCCAAAGATAATTATGGAGCTGTTTATTTATCTGAGTATGATTATAATGGAGTTGGTGAGATAGCTCTTGGTGAGGCTTATCAAATAAAAACATCCAATGCCACAACTCTTTCGGTAAATATTGAGTATATAGAACCAGAAACCTTCCCTATAATTTTAAATGCTGGATGGAATATGATGGGTTATATTAGAAATCAATCTGCTCCTGCAGATTTAGTTTTAAGTGACCTGATAGAATGCAATATTTTAGTTATGGCAAAAGATGAATATGGTAATGTACTACTTCCATCATGGAACTATAATGGAATTGGTAACATGGATCCAGGTAAAGGCTATCAAATTAAGGTTGAAGAAAACACATTATTACACTTTTTACCAAACAATATTAATTACTAAATAAACTTTAACACATAACTAATTTATCGGCATCATTTTTGTTTAAAATTTCTATAAAAACTATCTAAGCACTACTTTCATGAAAAATTTTACCACCTTTCTACTTGGACTATTTATTACGCATTGCTCAATTGCTCAAATTAGCCCAAATCAATTTTTTACACCTGTAAATACAGGCTCTAATATGACTCTAGGTGTAAATACAGATGATTTAGATGATTTCATTGGAAGTTCCTTAGCAGCTTTTAATGCTGAGGGAACCTGTATTGGGTTAGAAATTATCCAAAATCAATTTTTTTCCATGGCAATATGGGGTGATGACACAGGGACGCCAGAAATAGATGGATTACAAGATGGAGAGAGTGCCACTTTTGCAGTGTTGACTACTGACGGTCGTGTTATCTCAATTGCAGAACTAGCAAACTTTAATGGCTACGTTACAAACTCACTCGTAGTGACAAATATGATAACACTTTCTGGATGTACAAATGATCAATTCTTAGAGTATCATACACAAGGTTTTACAGCAGACGTAGACAATGGAACTTGCTCCACAACTATATTCAGCTTAGATCTTACTCCAGAACTATTTAATCCTATTTCACAAACTGATAATAGCATGAATATAGGAATGAATGTTCCTTCAATTAACCTATTTGAAGGCGGAATACTAGGAACTTTTTTTGATTTTGACCAAGATGGTATCCCTGAATGTATAAGTACAACTGAAATTCAGGGAATAGATAACGGATCAAGTGGATTTTTCACCATTGCAATATGGGGAGACGATGCAATAACTAACCCAATTGATGGATTGTTAGAAGGTCAAGTCCCTACCTTTGCAATTCTAACAAATCGAAACTACGTAATTGCTTTTGAACCAGTCTCTAATTTTGAGGGATATTTTGCAAATTCTTTTCTCACATTTACTGAAATTATTTTTGACCTCACCATATACGGTTGTATGGATCAAGCTTTCTGTAATTTTAACCCAGATGCAGAAGAAGATGATGGATCTTGTGAAGGAACTCCTGGATGTACAAATGTCCATTATGTTGAATTCAGTGCTGACGCTGGCTGTCAACTTGAAGGTTCGTGTTTAACAACTTGGCAAGAAGCATACAACCAATTAGAAAATGAATTAGATGCAGTAAATTTAGAATGTGCTGCCAATGCTCAAGCTGCTGCCGATGCTGCTGCTGAACAACTATATAACACTGAAATAGATTATCAGAATCAAATTGCTGCTATTAATGATAATTTCGCTTCAACAGAAGCGAATTACCTGGTACAAATTGCAAACCTTGAAGATTCTATTGCTAACTACTCATCACCTATATCTATTGACATTCTTTCAGGTTGGAACCTTATTGGTTATACATTAGATGAACCACAAGACGCTGTTGCCACATTTGCGGAAATTGTAGACTATATAGAAATTGTTAAAAACAATGCGGCTGATGTTTACTGGCCAGAATTTAGTTTTAATGGAATTGGAGACCTAATCCCAGGTCAAGGCTACCAAATTAAAGTAACTCAAGATATTGAAGACTTTATGTATCCCGACACAAATGGCCAAAGAATAGAACTCAGCCCATCAATTCCTCAATGGGTAATTGACATGCCTACTGAGCCTCATCCAAATGATATAAGAACGCTTATTAAAACATTAAATTTACTAGGGCAAGAAGTTGAATTAAACAATTCACATAAAGGCTCTACAATAATTTACCTTTACAGTGATGGAACAGTTGAAAAGAAAATATATTCAACATTAAACAAATAATAAATTAACACCATCTATTTTTGCTAAATTAGAATGAGAACAATTAGACTCTGTTTGCTATTTCTGTTTATTCCTGTTGTATCCTTAGGGCAGGGAAACTGTTCTAATAGTCAAACTGAAATATTTATAGAAATTTGGCAAATTGGTGGAACAGGACTTGGTACATATACATTTGAAATTCAAAATATTAGTGGTACAGAGTATTTTGGTCCTGTTCAATTTAGTGGAGCACCCACCTACGAATATTACGCATGTTTAGACTACACTGTATTTCCTTATACTTGGTTTGTTGAAACTTATGACACAAACAATCCATTTAATGGTACTATTGATATTTATTTAGATGATTCAAATGGACCTTTACTATTTGCAGGTGTTACTGGTCAAACAAACCAAACTTTCTTATTAGACCCTCCGATATATGGCTGTACCAATCCAGATGCTGTTAATTATGATTCTGATGCAAATTCAGATGATGATAGTTGTCAGATTTTGGGTTGTACGCAATACGATGCTTTTGGTTACAACCCTAGTGCTAATATAGATGATGGTAGTTGTATACCTTTTTATGAAGGATGTATCGATAATGGTTCTATGGTAAGCGGCTCAGGACAGGTAAATGATCTTGATAATGATGGATTACCTGCATTAAATTACAATCCATTAGCGAATATCGATGATGGTTCTTGTATTACAGTTGTAACTGGATGCATGAATAATCTTGCATGTAATTATAATTCTTATGTAAATACTGATGATGCTTCCTGTATTTTCCCATCAGATGTAAGTGCTTGTGCATTTTGTTCTGGAGAGACTGATGGTTCTGGAAGTATTATAGAAAATGATTCAGATGGTGACGGTGTTTGTGATGATAGTGAGGTAGAAGGTTGTATGGATGAAATTGCACTGAACTATAATCCTGGCGCAACTGATGACAACGGGTCATGTGTCTATCCAGATATTTTTGGATGTATGGATTCAACTGCATGTAACTTCAATCTAAATGCTAATCAAGATAATAATTTATGTTTTTTTCCTAATGATTGCGATAGCTGTTCAGGTGAAACAGATGGTACAGGAACTGTTATCAATAATGATATAGACAACGATGGCATTTGTGATTCAAATGAAATCCTTGGATGTACTGATAATTTGGCATGTGATTATAACCAAAATGCTACAGATGATGATGGTTCATGTTTATACCCAGAGGCAAATTACAACTGTAACGGAGAATGTGTTAACGATACTAATAATAACCAAATATGTGATGAATTAGAAATATTTGGTTGTATGACAAATTCTGCATGCAACTATAATGAATATGCAAATATTAACGATGAGAGTTGCTATTTTGCACAACAGTATTATGATTGTGATGGTGATTGTTTAAATGATATAGATAATGATGGGATATGTGACCAACTTGAAAGTGAGGGATGTACTGATGTTTCAGCATGTAACTTTAATCCATTTGTGACTGAAGAAGATGGTAGTTGTGAAAACACCTCATGTTATGGGTGTATTGATGTTAACGCCTGTAACTATAATGCAACGACCATATATCCTATCGAAAATTGCATTTATGCATCTGATTTAAGTGATTGTGCATCTTGTTCAGGAGAAACTGATGGTTCTGGAACTATTTTAGAAAATGATTTAGATGGTGATGGTGTATGCAATTATGATGAGATTATAGGTTGCACTGACGATTTAGCCTGTAATTATGATGCAAATCCTACTACTGATAGTGATAATTCACTTTGTAACTACTCTACAGATCTAGATGATTGTGCAACTTGTTCTGGTGAAACAGACGGTACCGGAACGATTGTGGATAATGATACCGATAATGATGGTGTTTGTAATTCTAATGAAATAATTGGATGTAATGATGTTTTAGCCTGTAATTACAATCCTTTATCTACAGATGAGGGTGCATGTAATTTCGCATCAGAATACTACGATTGTGATGGAAATTGTCTAAATGACATTGATGACAATTCAATTTGTGACGAATTTCAAGTTGATGGTTGCTCAGATCCAGATGCATGCAACTATAACGAAGATGCAAATGCAAACGATGGCAGCTGTGAATTTCCTCAAGAATACTACGATTGCTTTGGAAACTGTATAAACGACTCAGACCTTAATGGAACTTGTGATGAATTAGAGGTAAGCGGATGTACAGACTCTGAAGCCTGTAACTATAACGCAAATGCTACAATGGATAACGGAACTTGTGAGTACTTACAAGTTACATTAGAATACAATAATTTATCATCATCACTAGAAGCTATTTCTAACGCTTCATTAGCAACATACCAATGGAATGTAAACGGAGAAAATACCAATATCAACTCTAATCGATTAAATCCTTTTGTAAATGGACTTTACACAGTAAGTGTTTATGACGAAGAAAACGATTGCTGGGGTGAAGCATCTTATAACGTTAATGACGTATCTATTAACGAAGTTCGCTCCGACATAAATATTTTCCCAAATCCAGTCCACAACACTTTACACATTAAATCAAAACTAAACAATCTAAACACAACAATAGAAGTCTACAATTACTTAGGAAAATTGGTTGATGCATACCAAAACAAGAATTTACAGTATACGCAAATTGATGTCTCAAAATTATCTTCAGGGATTTACATTATAAAACTTAAATCAGAAGATTTTATTTTACAAAAGGAAATTATAAAATATTAATTCATCGTTTTTTTAATAAGATTTCCATTTTAGACTGCAAAGATTCCCATTCAAACATCTGTTCATCTAATGTATCTTTTGACTTCTCGTATTTAGCGAAGAAATCTAAATCAGACATGAATATATCAGCCTTAGCTGGATTCTGGAGGTCTTGATTACATTGTTTAATAAAGCCTTCTAACTCTTCAATTCTTCGCTCTATTTTAGAAATTTGATTGCTCATTTTTTTGATTTCCTTCTCAAGACATTTTCTATCTGAACTATCCATAGTTGTTTTAATCTCTTTTTCATAAGATTTAGAGCGAATTTCTACATCACGCATAGATTTCGTCTTTCTATAACTTAAATAATCATTAATATCACCTAAATGAGTTTTAATCTGTCCATCTCTAAATTCAACAACCTTGTTGGTCAAACCTATTAAGAAATCTCTGTCATGAGATACGATAATAAAAGTTCCTTTATACAACTTCAATGCATTTTTCAAAACTTCTTTTGACATCATATCCAAATGATTAGTTGGCTCATCAAGAATTAAAAAATTCGAAGATTGCATTAACATTTTACAAAGTGCCAATCTTGATCGCTCACCTCCTGATAGTACCGCTACCTTTTTTTCTACATCTTCACCACTAAATAA
>Ga0160422_10001571_pt1 | contig 14286 bp, 13 predicted proteins | sample Fk160mmetaG_FD_108192 | JGI IMG/M metagenome (GOLD analysis project Ga0160422, IMG submission 108192) | Marine microbial communities from the Central Pacific Ocean - Fk160115 60m metaG | ecosystem: Environmental > Aquatic > Marine > Oceanic > Photic zone | place: The Central Pacific Ocean...
AAGACGAAAAAACCCCTCCTGGGATACCAAATTTATTTGCCCGAAATCTTTTTTCGTAATAAAAAATAAAGTCATTAATCAGCATATTAAGATTTGAAGTAGCGGAGTTTTCAATAGATTTAATAAATTCTCCTTTAGTTGACTTCCAATGAGAATTTACGGATGAAGTTGTACTTATAAGTTCATCAATAATTTTTCCAAGGTAATTTGATATTTTTTGATCATTTTTAAAATGGTCTATGACCTTTGGCATTTCTTTATCAAGTCCATACAGAAGATAGTCTATAGTTGGGAATCCCTGGGCATCATAGTTATTAGGATTATTTAAATCATATTCTCCTTTTTCAATATTAATTTTAACTCTAACTGTATCCACAGGATAAACATTACCCTTAAAAGCATAATAATCTTCCATAGCTTTGCCAATATCATACATTTCAACATGCTGCCAGGCCTTATAGGATAAAAGCCACTTGTCTCTCAAATCATCAAGATTGTTATCGGTCATATCAGAATTAAACTTGCTGTAAGAGCCTTTCAGTTCAGTTAATTTTCCCTCTAAATCATCAAAAGCGGGGATTATAATCTTCTCAACTGTAAACTCGAGCATCTTTGACCTATCATATGAGGATTGAGAATCATTATTTGAATTTTGATTCGAGTTTGATTGCTCATTATTGTTATTGGAATTATTAGAATTATTTGAGGTCTGGTTACCCAGAGATTCATTCATAGCAGGTGAATCATCCGATGAGCTATCACTGCAGCTAAAAATGACCATTAAGCTTAAAAAATATAGAATTCTATTAATCATAAATTAAAATTTTAAAAAACAACACCTGGTTTAATAAGCTCAAACCAAGTGTTGTTGCACAAACAAGACAATTTCAAACCAAACTTTAAATCGATTTATGGTTAATAATTACATTTTATTTGGTGTCAAGTCCTGATGCCTGGTCAATTTTGTCAGCCATTGTATTTAATTCGGCTGAAGTTCTACTCCAAAATCCATTATCTTTCTCAAGGTCAGCAAGCATATCATTAACTTCTGCATTTGTGAAGTATGGATCTCCATCATCTTTCATTGTAAATTGAAGAGATAATACAAAACCGTATCCCTCAGAAAGAGCATGAAGTGCATCTGCCCATTTTCCTGAATCAATTTTACTTCCTCCTGATCTTAAATAATATGCAGCGCGATAGCCTATAATTTTTGAAACCGCAACCTTGATTATTTTAGCCTGCTTATCTCTTAAATCGTAGTCACCAGCAACGATTGCAGCTCTTCCAAGTTTAAATGCATCATAAAGTTCTTTCTCTAAACCGGGAACATCACCTTTTCCTCCGTATTTTGAAATTAAAACTCCATTACCTAAATCCTGAGAATATTGACTGTCCTCTCCATATAAATAACCGAATCCTTCATCCCAATAATGTTCCATCTTGGTAACACTTGCACCTGCTGTGGAGGTGTATTCAAATACTAAATTATCGTTATTTGCGATATTGCTACCTGAATCAAGCTTCCCTCTCCACAGATAGCTGTTTATTATTTGGTCAGTAACCAAAGCTCCCATTAAAGATTTTGTGAAAATTTGATTCATTTCAAAACCTTTCTCATCAACATGAACAGTTCTTCCACCTGGGTCTGTATACTTTCCAGCTACTCCCGCAGAGGCATCATTATTATAATTTGGAAAAACTTTAGTAACTACTCTAGTGATAAAAGCTTGAATTTGAGGCTTTACAGATGCAGAAGCATAACTACTTGCGGCAGTTTTTCCTCCAACATTTTTGCCAGATGCATTTAAAGAAGCATCAGAAAAACCAGTTCCATCATTAAACATTGCAAGAATATCTGCTTCACTTTTTGAAGTATCACTGAATGCAGAATGTAATTCACCAGCCATTTTAAGTCTAGCTGTTTGTCCAGTATAATACACTGTTGATTTACCACCTCTAGTGAAGTCATATTCTCCTGGAGGTAGAGGGTCATCATTTACCTGGTTAGCTTGATCAGCGGCTTGCTGAGCAAATGCTGCATTTACAGCACTAGTAGCTGCATCCGATACACTTGATGCAACTGAATTTGCAGCTGATGTGGCGGCAGATGAAGCAGCAGCATTAGCTGCAGCAGTTGCAGCAGTATCTGCAATGTTTTGAATAACACTGTTTGGAATTTCTACTAATTCAGCATCCTTTTCACAACTTGCGATGCTAATTAACATTAATCCAATTACTATTTTTTTAGTATTCATTTTTATTTATTTAGAATTAGTCTTAATTAATATTGGGCAAATATAAAGTTGACTTTGCTAAAAAAAAAATAAAAATAGAAATTTATTTTAAATCAATCTAAATAAACTTAAAAACTATCATATATAATTAAATCATTTCCTTTGAAACCAATTGAGATTACAAAATTCTTATATTTGTATGCAATTAGTTTTATATTAATTGCCTATGATTTCCAAAAAATTTATTGGTGATGGCCTAACATATGACGACGTGTTACTGGTTCCCTCATATTCTAAAGTCTTACCTAGAGAGGTCTCTATTGTCTCACGTTTTTCAAGAAATATTACCTTAAATGTACCAATTGTTTCCGCTGCTATGGATACAGTAACGGAGAGTAAAATGGCAATTGCTATGGCTCAAGAGGGTGGTATTGGTGTTCTCCATAAAAATATGACTATAGTTGAACAGGCTGATAAAGTTAGAACTGTAAAAAGAGCTGAATCTGGAATGATTATCGATCCAGTTATTCTTAAGGTCAATTCCCTGGTTAAGGATGCAAAGGAAAATATGGAGCAATATAAAATTGGTGGTATACCTATTGTCGATGATAACTCCAAGTTACTAGGCATAGTAACTAATAGAGATTTGCGATTTGAGAAAAACGATTTAAGACCTATTTCTGAGATTATGACATCTAAGAATTTAATAACCGTCAAAGAAGACACTTCTTTAGAAGATGCTGAGGTTATTTTACAAAATCATAAAATAGAAAAATTACCAGTGGTTGATAATCAAAACCGATTAGTTGGACTTATAACCTTTCGTGATATTACAAAGCATCTTGCAAAACCTAATGCGAACAAAGATCAATATGGTAGGCTTCGTGTTGCAGCAGCTGTTGGAGTTACTTCAGATTTAGTTGAAAGGACTACCGCATTAGTAAATTCAAATGTTGATGCGATTGTTATAGATACAGCCCACGGTCATTCAAAAGGAGTAGCTAGTGCACTAAAAAGTTTGAAAAATAATTTTCCTGATTTAGATGTGGTTGTTGGAAATATAGCTACTGCTGACGCCGCTAAATTCCTTGCAGACCTTGGGGCTGATGCAGTTAAAGTTGGAATAGGTCCTGGTTCAATTTGTACAACTAGGGTAATTGCAGGAGTTGGATATCCTCAATTATCGGCAATTATGGATGTACATGAAGGTTTAAAAGATTACGATATACCCATTATTGCAGATGGTGGAATTAGGTATACTGGAGATATACCTAAAGCAATTGTAGCAGGTGCGGATTCAGTTATGTTAGGGTCATTGTTGGCAGGTACACAAGAATCTCCTGGTGAAACTGTCATTTTTGAGGGTAGGAAATTCAAAACCTACCGAGGAATGGGATCTGTTGAAGCAATGAAACAGGGGAGTAAAGATAGATACTTCCAGGATGTTGAAGAGGATTTTAAAAAATTAGTTCCAGAAGGAATTGTTGGTCGAGTACCTTATAAAGGTGAACTAAACGAAAGTGTTCATCAGTTTATTGGGGGTTTAAGAGCAGGAATGGGCTATTGCGGTACAAAGGACATTAAAACACTTCAAGAAAAAGGGAAATTCATTAAAATTACTGCCCCGGGAATTAAAGAAAGTCACCCACATAATATAAGCATAACTAAAGAGGCACCAAACTATAGCCCTTAAGTCTTATCGAGCAACTATTTTGCGAGTAATAATTCTATTTTGAGATGTTTCTATCCTGACTATATACATATTTTGTTTGATTAAATCGACAGGAACCAAAACGTTGGATAGATTCTGAACATTAATATCTAAAATTATATTTCCTATAATGGAATAAATTTTTAAATTTCCATTAATATTAATTCCTTTCACAATGAGTGAATTATTTTTATAATATATGTTAAATACATTATCATGATTAATGGGAGGTTGAATTGGTCTATCTTGGGTGTAAGAATATCCTGAAGACAGAGATACAAATGTAATTGAAAGTAAAAAACACAAAAATAATTTGTTGACTTTCATACCAGGTTATAAACAGTGCAATTTACAATATTTTTTAATATGTTAAAAAAGATATTAACATTATAAGATGTTAAAAAACAATATATTATAATATTTATTAATATTTTTTATTTTAATTGTTAATAATGTAAAACAATATTTTTTTAAAACATCGTTACTTAAAAATTGAAAAAGTGATTTATTCTTATAAAACTATTGGATCAATTTTAGTAGTTATTTTAATTTTTATAACTAGCTGTGAGAGTATAGTTAATAATGGTCAAGACCGTTTAATAGCTAGAGCTGAAAACCATTACCTGTATCTTTCTGATATTAAAGATTCCTTAAAACTATTCAAATCTGTTGATGATAGTATATCCAAGGTAAGAGGTTTGATTAATAATTGGGCAAGAAAGAAGCTTATTTATGAAAAATCTTTGATTAACCTACCAGTTGATAAAATTTCTAAAATAAATTCAATGGTTGATGATTATAAATCGAGCTTATATAGAAATAACTACAGGGAATTTGTTTTAAAATCCTTAATGGATACGGTATTAAATAAAAAACTTATATCAGACTTTTATGAATCAAATAAAAATAACTTCAAGTTGCGGGAGCCATTGTTCAAGATTCGGTTCATTAGTTTTCCGCTAGATAACGTTGTTAGAGATGAAATTATTACTCGATTTAGGAGATTTGAACCTAAGGACAAAATTTTTTTAGACTCGCTTACTTTCCAGTTCTCTAGTTATTTTTTGGCTGATTCCATATGGTTAAATAAGTATGCTACTTTGGAAAAAGTTTCTTTTTTAAATAACAATAATTCAATAAAATATTTAAAAAGAGAAAAGTATTATGAGGTTAAAGATAGTTTAGAGTTATATTTGTTTGAGGTAATTGAAAAGCTTGAAAAAAATCAAGTTGCGCCCTTTGCTTATATTGAAAATACTATCAAAAATATTGTTTTCAATAAAAAAAAGATTAGGTTTTTAAAAGATTTTGATGATGATATTTTGAAAGATGCAATAAAAACTAAAAAATTTGAAACATATTAAATTAGTATTTATTTTCTTTATTCTTGCTCATCTATTAGTAGCTCAAGGAAATAATCCAGTTAAATATAATCGAATCAAAGTTGACGGCATAGCATCAGTCGTTGGTGACTATGTTATTTTAGATTCTGATATTGATAAAGCTATTGTAGAGATGCAATCCCAAGGAATGTCGACTAAAAATATTAGTCGCTGTGAATTCCTAGGGAAACTAATGGAGGATAAATTATATGCACATCATGCGATTCAAGATAGTCTAGAGGTTAGAGATGAGGAAATCTATGATTACGTGGATCAAAGTATATCATATTTTACAGATCAGTTGGGTAGCATTGAAAAAGTTCTTGAATTTTATAAGAAATCAGATGAGCAGTCTTTTAGAGATGAACTGTATCAGATTAATAAAGTTCAAAAACTATCCTCAATGATGCAATCTAAAATTATAGAAGATATTGAGATTACTCCTGAAGAAGTCCGTTCTTTTTTTCAGTCGATCCCAAAAAAAGATTTACCAACATTTGGTACAGAGTTAGAGATTTCTCAGATTGTTTTAGAGCCTAAAATTTCTGAAGAAGAAAAAAAGAGAATAATCGACCAATTAAGATCATTCAAAGCTGATGTTGAGGAAAAAGGATTAAGTTTTGCATCTAAAGCAATCCTTTATTCTCAAGATCCTGGATCTAGATCTAGTGGTGGTAAGTATACTTTACATAGGAAAAAACCAAGAATGGTTAAAGAATTTAGAGATGTTGCTTTTAGTATGCAAGAGGGACAAATTTCGGAGCCTTTTAAAACAGATTTTGGTTGGCATATTATAATGGTAGATCGAATAAGAGGGCAAGAGATAGATGTAAGACACATTTTGTTAACTCCAAAAGTTTCTGATCAGCAACTTAATGATTCTAAAAATTTACTTGACACTTTAAGAGTAAGAATTTTAGATAATGAAATTTCCTTTGCTGATGCAGCGCTTCAGTTTTCAAGTGAAAGTGAAACACGATTTAATGGAGGTGTTATTATTAATCCAGTGACAGGAGATAAAAGGTTTGAACTCACTAAGATGGACCCTGTTTTATATAACCAAATTAGAGATTTAAAAGATGATGAAATCTCTGTACCTCTTTTAGATGAGGATAGGTCAGGTTTAAAGAAATACAAAATTTTAAAAGTAACTAATCGTTTTGAAGAACACTTGGCTGATTATTCCCAAGATTATGTAAAAATTAAAGAACTTGCACTCAAGGAGAAACAAATTAAAACTATTAAAAAATGGATGAGTGAAAAGATTATTATGACCTACATCAGTTTAAATAAAGATTTTAATGATTGTGAGTTCAGTAATAATTGGAGAAAACAATAAATATATTATTTATAGAATTTTAGTGGTACCCATAGCATTCCGAAACATTCTGCTCCATTTTTATCTAATTGCTTATGGTGAATTTTATGAGCTCTTCGTAAAGCTCTAGCGTATCGGTTGTTAGCATTTCTGAAGAGTTTAAATCTTTGATGTATGAAAATGTCGTGAACAAAAAAATAGGTTAGTCCATACAAAAAAATTCCAATCCCAATTGGTAATCCTGGCCAAAAATTATACTCTCCCCAAAGTATAAAGAAAATAAAGCTCACTAATGCGTAAAAAATAAAAAATAAGTCATTTCTTTCAAACCAAGACTTATGATTTTTTCTGTGATGATCTTTATGAAGCACCCAAAGAAAGCCATGCATTATGTACTTGTGTGAAAACCACGCCATAAACTCCATGGTTACAAAACTTATTAATAATGCTAAAAACCATAACAAGCTATCCATCAGATGAGATTTAAGTGAAACCTTAAAAAAGATTGAGCTAGAACCCCCATTTTTTGGTAGTTTGGAACCCTTATGCGTGCTGATTGAATTTTTTTTGAGGGAGTATTTTTTAATTTCAAAAGTAATTTATTGTAATATTGATAAGCAATATAAACTCCAAGCCTTGAGCTTTCAGGCAATAAAAAAATTCCTTTTACTGCATTATCAAAATCTGTTTCAATTTCATTAATTATTTTGTCTTTTGTTTTTTCATCAAAAGAAGAAACATTTAAATTAGGAAAGTATGTACGCTCAAGGTTTTCGAAATCTGCATTTAAGTCTCTTAAAAAATTAACTTTCTGAAAAGCACTTCCCAAAGACATAGCATAAGGTTTTAATTTCTGGTATTTAGAAGTATCTCCATTAACAAAAACCTTCAGGCACATAAGCCCAACAACATCTGCTGACCCGTAAATATATTTTTGATATTCTCCTTTAGTTTTGTAATTATTCTTATTAAGATCCATTCTCATACTTTCAAGAAAAGCTTGAATCAGTTCTAAATCAATTTTTTTATCATTAACAGTAAATTGAAATGAATTTAAAATTGGATTTAGACTTATTTTATATTTGATTGCATGCATTAAATCTTCCTCAAATCTATTTAACAGCATCTCCTTATTGAATTCATGAAAGGAATCCACAATTTCATCTGCGAACCTTACAAAGCCATAGATATTGTATATATCTGTCCTTATTGAACTATCTAGCAATCTTGTGCCAAGTGAAAAAGAGGTGCTGTAACGATTTGTTACTAGTTTACTACATTCATAAGAAACGACATCATAAAGACTTTTCATTTAATCCAATTACTTTTTAAAGTAAAACTAATAAAAAGTTCGATATCAATGAAAACTATGCTAAGATTGAAGCTTTTAACAGTTTTTCTTCAAATGCCTGCACAGATTTAAATAACATAATATTTTTTGATAAGTTAGTCGTATTAATATTAATCTGATGAGGACCAAGTATAGCTAGATTATTTGGTTTACCTTTTAATAACCTATCATTGAAATCTGCAAGGTAATTATCTATAATTTCTTTGTTTGGTTCTACTGTCAAATAAGTAACAAAACAAACCTCATTACTAAAACTCATCAATGTTTCAAGACTTTCTGTCTGTAAGGATTGTCCAAGAAATATTGTTTTAAAACCATTTTTAAGGATATAGAAATTTAAAAATAATATTCCTAAATCATGGATTTCATCTTCAGGTAAGAACAGAACAAATATTTTTTTATTTGATTGAGGGATGTAGTCTTTTTGCAAAAATTCGGTTTGAATATGAATTTTTTGTTTTATTAAATTTGTAATGAAATGCTCATGAGAAGGACTAATAGCATTTGTTTGCCATAAAATTCCTAATTCTTTCATCAATGGCATGAAAACATTAATAAAGACAAATTCAAAATCATTTTGAAGAAGGATTTCTTCAAAAGTGGTATCAAACAATATTGTATCAAAGTTAACCATTGAAAGTTTGAGTGCATTAATCGCAACTTGTTCAGAATTTGATTTTAAGGCAATTTCCCGAACCATAATTGGAATCTCTTCTTTATCTAAACTTGCAATTTTTGATATTTTGTAGCCATGATTATATAATAGGGTTATATTCAACAACTTTTGTAAACTTGAGAGGCTATATCTTCGGATGTTAGTGTCTGTCCTGAATGGGCTTAATAGATTGTATCTTTTTTCCCAAATACGAATAGTGTGAGCTTTAATCCCAGAAATGTTTTCGAGGTCCTTGATTGAAAAGGTATTTTTAATCCTGTTCATATTGTTGAAGTATACACCAAAAAAGGTTAAACAAATTTATGAATATTTTATTTAAAAACAAAAATTGTGTTTAATCAGGATTGTGCGCACGAGAAGACTCGAACTTCCACGGGATTTTAATCCCACCAGGCCCTCAACCTGGCACGTCTACCAATTCCGTCACGTGCGCCTGAAGTGACCTGGCTGGGTCTCGAACCCAGGACCCTCTCCTTAAAAGGGAGATGCTCTACCAGCTGAGCTACCAGGTCATTAAAGTGACTTGGCTGGGTCTCGAACCCAGGACCCTCTCCTTAAAAGGGAGATGCTCTACCAACTGAGCTACCAAGTCTTTTGAGGCAGCAAATATAATATCAAAAATTTATATTTCCGTTTCAATTGTTATAAATTTACTTTGTATTAAACTACTATTTAAAATGGTTAAATCATTAATATTGGTGGGTTATATGGGTTGTGGGAAGTCTACACTTGGTTCACTTATTTCTGAAGTTAACTCATTGCCTTTTATTGACCTTGATAAATATATTGAGCTCAAGGAAAATACTTCCATAGTAAAAATGTTTGATGATAATGGAGAACTTTTTTTTCGTAAAAAAGAACGATTCTATTTAGAACAGATTTTTATGAAGCCACATCCTTTAATAATTTCTTTGGGTGGAGGAACCCCATGTTATTTTGATAATATAGATTTCTTGAATTTAAATGATCAAGTGTTAACTATTTTCCTTAAAACATCACCAAAAGAGTTAGCAAAAAGACTTTACAAAAAAAAAGATGATAGACCTATGATATCTCATCTCAAGTCTGAGCAGGAACTCCATGATTACATTGCGAAGCATCTTTATGAGCGATTACCTTATTATCTAAAAGCAAAAAAAACAATTATCACGGACAAGAAGACTATAAAATCTTTAGTTGATGAAATTAATTTACTTTTAGCTTAAGTAAACACCTTCTTCTTTTCCGAATTCTACTTTAATGTGTTCTTTTACAGATGTGGAAAGTGAAATACCTTTGAAATCTCCCTTAATTGGAAAATTCTTATGATTACGATTTACAAGAACAGCTGTTTGTATTTTTTTTAGCTTAATGGAGAGGAAATTTTTAACAGCATAAATTAATGTACTTCCTGTATTCAAAACATCGTCCACCACTACCACAGATTTATCTTCACAAAAGGATAGGGATTTTGACATTAATATTTTGTCTCTTGGATTTTTTTTATCGATATTTATTGAAACCAAAACTACATTCAAATCAGCAATTTTTTTTAATTCTTTTTGAATTCGCTTTGCCAGTATCATTCCATTTTGAGTTATTCCAGCTATAATTAAATCTTTTTCCTCAAAATTATTTTCATAAATCTGATATGCAATTCTTCTTATAGTTTTTTGGATATCTATTTGATTCATTATTTTGTTTTCTTTAGCTTCCATTTCAGATTTTTCCTTTATTCATTATTTATCAAATGATTACGTCATTCTGCTATTTCGTCTTCTTGATAGTTTTCAATTTCCCTCCTATCTTTTTTTGTTGGTCTACCTGAACCCTGATCTCTTTTTGGAGCTCTAGAAAGAGATTGGAAATGGGCATTTTCAAAAGCTTCTTTTGGAGTGATATCTTGTCGGTAAAGGTTTACTATTTTAGCACCTACTCGGCTTTTAGGAAAATCCAATACCTCAAAAACTCTATTTATTTGATTTTTTCTAACCATAACTTTGTCTCCTATAAAGATCTCTCTAGAAGGCTTAATAATTTGTTTATCTATTCTAACATTACCTTGTCTGCAAGCTTTGCTTGATTGACTTCTGGATTTGTAGTAGCGTAGATACCATAAGTATATATCTATTCTCATTATCTAAAACCTGACCCCTTGGCCCTACAAAAATAAAGGAAAATTGTATCTTTCAACCTATTTAAAATAAGATGTCAAATTTTTTATTCTTAAAACTATTTCTTTTTACAGTAATTTTAATAAGCTGTAATGATAACGATGGTCCCGAACCACCAAGGGATGTTCAGGTTCAGACTTTAGAGGATGATGAAGAACTTGTATCATTTCTCCAAACCCACTTTTATAATTACGATGACTTTACAAATTATCCTGATAATTATAATTTAGAAATCTTGTTAGATAGCATATACGGTGATAACAGCAATAAAATCCCTCTCATCGATCAAGTATCAATTAAACTTGTTGATACGGAGGATAGAAATCAAAATATAGTTCAACACAAACTATATTATTTAGAAGTAAAAAGAGGATTAGGTAAGAGTCCTTCTTCAGTTGACTCTACTTTTGTTACCTACAAGGGATTTCTCCTTGATGGTGATGTTTTTGATGAAAGAGATTATCCAATTTGGTTTGATTTGGTTAATGTTGTTAGAGGTTTCAGGGAATCTTTACCCAATTTTAGTGAGGGAAATTTTACGATTAATCAAAATGGCACTTATGAGTTTGACAATCACAGTAAGGGATTGATTTTTATGCCTTCCGCGTTGGGTTATTTTTCTTCTAATAACGTTAGTATTCCAGCTTATTCACCATTAATTTTTTCGGTAAATCTTCACTTAGTAAAACAGTCTGATCATGATGGAGACAGCATTTTGTCAATTGATGAGGATATTAATGGTGATGGAAATCCACTAAACGATGATACTGATGGAGATGGCTTGCCAAATATGAATGATATTGATGATGACGGGGATGGAATAATTACTTTGAAAGAATTTGATAAGGATGGGGACGGCACTCCAGACGATACAAATAATGATAACACCCCTGATTACTTAGATGCAGAATTTTAATAATAATTTTATAAGAAAGCTGTATTAAAACGCTATTCTTTTCTTGCAATGACTTTCTTACACGCAGCGACTATTGCTTTATTATTAAGACCATACTTTTCCATTAGTGCTGCTGGAGTTCCAGACTCGCCAAAGGTATCTTGCGTTGCGATGTATTCTTGTGGTGTTGGATGAGTTTTGGAGAGGGCACCTGCAATACTTTCACCAAGACCACCTAAATAATTATGTTCCTCTGCAGAAACAATAGCTCCAGTTTTCTGCACTGATTTTAAGATCAATTTACAATCTAAAGGTTTAATGGTGTGGATATTAATCACCTCAGCAAAAATATTTTCTGATTCTAAAACCTTTGCTGCCAAAAGGGATTCCCATACCAAATGACCTGTAGCTACAATCGTTACATCAGATCCTGGGTTAAGAAGGATACCTTTTCCAATTTCAAAACCTAATTCTTTTGTTGTAAAGTTTGCAACTTTGGGCCTCCCAAAACGAAGGTATACTGGGCCATTATAATCCGCAATTGCAATAGTTGCTGCCTTGGTCTGATTAAAATCACATGGATTTATGACTGTCATACCAGGTAACATTTTCATTAAACCTATATCTTCAAGAATTTGATGGGTAGCACCATCTTCTCCTAATGTTATTCCAGCATGTGATGCACATATTTTAACATTTTTACTTGAGTAAGCAATCGATTGTCTAATTTGATCGTAAACCCTTCCAGTTGAGAAATTTGCAAAAGTACCCGTGAATGGAATTTTACCACCAATAGTAAGTCCAGCTGCAATACCCATCATATTTGCTTCAGCTATTCCTACTTGAATAAATCGATCTGGGTTTTCATCAATAAATTCTTGCATTTTAAGTGAACCAACCAGATCAGCACACAAGGCTATGACATTTGGGTTAGTTCTTCCTAACTCTGCCAGCCCAACACCAAAACCAGAGCGAGTATCAATTGCACCTGTGTCAATGTATTCTCTCATAAATTAATTACATTCAAGTTAATAATCACCAATTGTTTCTGGATTTTGATTTAATGCCTTAGTCAGCAGCTCATCATTTGGAGCTTTCCCGTGCCAGGCGTGAGTATGCATCATGAAGTCAACACCATTTCCCATTTCAGTGTGCATAATAATTACTATTGGTTTTCCATTAGCTGTTTTTTTCTTTGCTATCTGAAGAGTTTCAATTATTTTTTTTAAATCATTACCTTCCTTCAGTTCAATAACCTCCCAATTGAATGATTTGAATTTTAGTGAAATATCACCCATTGGCATTACATCATCAGTCTTTCCATCAATTTGTTTACCGTTTAGATCAATTGTGGCAATTAAATTATCTACTTTTTTTCCAGCAGCAAACATAATAGCTTCCCAATTTTGTCCTTCTTGTAGTTCACCGTCTCCCATCAAAACAAAAACATTATTCTTTTCTTGATTTAATTTTTTCGAGATTGCAGCGCCAATCGCTACTGATAGGCCTTGCCCTAATGAACCAGAGGCAATTCTAATTCCAGGTAGACCCTCATGGGTAGTGGGGTGACCTTGAAGTCTTGAGTTAATTAATCTGAAGGAATTTAACTCTTTAATAGGGAAAAACCCTTTTCTCGCTAGAACACTGTATAAAACTGGAGAAATATGCCCGTTAGAGAGGAAAAAAAGATCTTCACCTTTTCCATTCATATCAAAATCTTTATTTAATTCCATAATTTCATTATAGAGTGCAACAAGGAATTCTGTGCATCCAAGTGACCCTCCTGGATGGCCTGAGTTTACTTTATGAACCATTCGTAAGATGTCTCTTCTAACTTGGGTAACTAGGTCACTTAAACTTTTGTAATCTGGCATTTAGTATATTTTCATGGTAAAAGTAAGATTTCAAAAATTAGTAGCAAAGAGCCTTTAATCATTTTGTTTAAAATAGTTAATTTTAATTGCTTTAATCACAAATTTGGTTAAGAACAATGAGGACTGTTTTATATTTTATTGCTACTTGAAAAGATGAATTTTAATCTTATCCAGACTGATCCTTCAACCTCAGCCCGTGCTGGAAGTTTTATTACAGATCATGGTCCAATTGAAACCCCAATATTTATGCCGGTAGGCACTGTTGCTTCAGTCAAAGGCATTCATCAAAGAGAATTGAAAAAAGAAATTAATCCTGATATAATTTTAGGAAATACTTATCACCTGTATTTACGTCCTGGTACTAAAATAATAGAACAAGCAGGTGGATTACATCGTTTTATGAATTGGTCAGATCCTATCTTAACTGATTCAGGTGGATATCAAGTATATTCTCTTTCCGCTAATTGTAAAATCGCTGAAGATGGTGTAACCTTCAAATCACATATTGATGGATCTAAACATTTTTTTTCAGCTGAAAAAGTTATAGATATCCAGCGTAAAATTGGAGCTGACATCATTATGGCTTTTGATGAGTGCACTCCATATCCGTGTGATTATAATTTTGCTAAAAAATCAATGAATATCACTCATCGCTGGCTTGACCGTTGTATTGATCATCACAACAAAGT
>Ga0160422_10001572_pt1 | contig 14278 bp, 14 predicted proteins | sample Fk160mmetaG_FD_108192 | JGI IMG/M metagenome (GOLD analysis project Ga0160422, IMG submission 108192) | Marine microbial communities from the Central Pacific Ocean - Fk160115 60m metaG | ecosystem: Environmental > Aquatic > Marine > Oceanic > Photic zone | place: The Central Pacific Ocean...
AACCCACCTGAGTTTGGCGTGCCGAACCGCCATTGCCGCATCGTTACCCATTGTCTTCTCCTTCCATCAACAAGCCATTCATGATTAACCGAACACCGTCCGTGGAGAGGCGTCGAACATCCGGGCGCATGCCAACCGCAGCCTGCCCGGCGAGTCCGTCGATAAATGCTTTCAGCATCAGCGCAACGGCTGTAGGGTCGAGCGGGCGGAAGTGGCCGCTGTCCATGCCCTCCTGCAGCAACTCGGCCACCGCGTCCACAAAACGATCGTGGATCTCCGTTACTCTGAGGCGTACACCCTCGTCTCTCAGCGCGACCTCGCCCATAATCATGAAAAACCGTGGTGGGCTCTTTAGCCCCGCAAAATAATCCAGATATTTCACCCCCACGTCGATCAGCTTCTCGGCCGCGGACCGGGGATCGCTCGAAGCCTCTTCGAGAAATCGAATGGTTTGTTGATGCTCGGCGTCAACCAGAGCATTGAACAGCTCTGCTTTCGATCCAAAATAGAAATAGACCGCTCCTTTCGAGAGCTGGGCCCGCTTCGCCACATCTTCCATTCGTGTGTTCGGAAACCCTCGCTCGACAAACAATGCGCGAGCTGCCCTCATAATCTGGGCTCGACGTTCAGCTTCGGGGAGATGGCGAGTCATGGCTTGTCCAAAAATGACACGGTACGACGACCGCGGCAAGCCTCCCTCCCCGATGGCATACTACCAATCAGGAGAGGACCGAGCCATGCAGAACTTGTTGCCCATCATGGTGTCACTCGCAGCGCACGCGGGCCCGACAACCGTCCTGCAAGATTTGTCAGCGTGGCGGGCGCATCGGATGACGGAAACCGCACCTGCGATTCCAGCCTCAGCCTATCAGAGCGCACTCAACGGGGAGATCGCCTCCGGCATCGAGGTGGTCCCCGAAGTGAAAGCTGCAAAAGGGTACGGTGTATCGGTCGTCAATGCGCCCATCGCCACAGTCTGGAAAGCTGTGGCTGATGAAGACCACCATGCAAATGCGCTCCCCATTAGCCAGTCCATGACTGTGCAAGGCCGGGCCCGTTCGCCGGACCACACAGTCTTTCAATACATGAATGTCCCGCTGTTGACGGACCGCTGGTGGCTTGTCCGGATCCGGTACAATTCAAAGCTGTACGAAGCCTCCGGCGGTCGCGCTTGGGAATTGGTTTGGGAGGACCGACTCAAGGATGTCGAGCTGCGCAGCAAAATCCGTCCCGAACTGGTGGAGGACGGGATGCCGATTGCTTGGTCGAAGGGCGCATGGCTCCTCGTTGACCTCGGCGACGGTCGCACCCTTATCGAGTACCACACTTGGTCAGACCCGGGCGGCAACGTTCCTGCAGGACCTGCATCCCGCTTTGCAGCAGGTGAGGTAAAAAACAACCTCCGAAGCATCGCCGACTTCGCCCGCCGCCACACACCCACATGCGGGGGTACCTACGTGCGACCCGACGGCACTCCGCTGTAGAGAAAAAGCCCGCACCCGGCCGGCTCTCACCAGTTGGGTTTGCCAAAAAGCCGTAGAGCCTCGACTCCATCCTTGCATCCCGCGCGGCGGGGGCGTAAGGGGATGTCTACATTTAAGAATACTTTTTCTGTGGCCCGCTTAGGAGTGCTTCAAATGCCCGCGAACTACTTGTTCACCTCGGAATCTGTGTCCGAGGGACACCCCGACAAAATGTCAGATCAAATTTCTGATGCCATCCTCGATGCTCATTTAGCGCAGGATCCCAACGCCCGCGTCGCATGCGAGACGCTCACCAAGACGGGATTGGTCGTGGTCGCCGGCGAGATCACATCGACCGCCAACGTCGATTACCCTTCCCTTATCCGCAGGGTTGTGAATGAGATCGGGTACGACCATTCTGACAAGGGATTTGACGGGAACACATGCGCGATCCAAGTCGCACTTGAGCAACAAAGCCCCGACATCTCCCAAGGTGTGACGGCGGGTGAAGGGCTGCACAGTGAGCAAGGGGCTGGCGATCAAGGAATGATGTTCGGTTATGCCTGCGACGAAACCGATGAACTGATGCCAATGAGCATTCAGTTCTCGCACGAACTCCTTCAGAAGTATGCCGACCTTCGCAAAGCTGGAGACGATCTGCAGTGGGCGCGACCTGATGCGAAGAGTCAGGTCACGATGGAATATGTGGATGGCGTACCGACCCGCGTGCACACGGTGGTGATGTCCGCACAGCACTCCGACGCCGTCTCTCTCGCCCAGATTCGTGAAGAACTCGAGCACAAGGTGATTCGCACCACGATTCCCGCGAACCTGATGGATGAGAACACCATCATCCACGTCAATCCCACCGGGCGATTTGTTATCGGCGGCCCCATGGGCGACTGTGGCTTGACCGGGCGTAAAATCATCGTCGACACCTACGGTGGTCATGGCGCGCACGGCGGCGGAGCCTTCTCTGGAAAGGATGCATCAAAAGTCGACCGGTCGGCTGCGTACCTCGCCCGCTACGTAGCCAAGAACCTTGTCGCAGCCGGCGCAGCAAAGCGAGTGCTGGTCCAGCTGGCCTACGCCATTGGGGTCGCGGACCCGGTCAGCATTATGGTGGACTCCTACGGCACGGGTGTCGTGAGTGACGAGGACCTCGCCGAATGCGCACGCTCTCTCTTCCCCACGAAACCTGCAGACTTGATTGCCCACCTTGGCCTCAAGCAGCCGATTTTCCAACGGACGGCAGCCTACGGCCACTTCGGTCGATCCGAATTCGCTTGGGAACAGACCGACAAGGTCGACGATGTTCGGAGCCACTTGGGCTTGTAGACTCTACAGCTTGTCTACAAGAGCGGGAGCCGAGAGGCTCCCGCTCTTTGTTTTGCACCCACGCGATCAGGCGAGGCCAAATGCTACAGCGTAGGTCCACGTCACTGGCATGGTAAACAACAAGCTGTCCACACGGTCGAAGAGTCCACCGTGACCCGGCATGATGCCACCCGAGTCTTTGATTCCTCGAGCGCGCTTGAACATGGACTCAACGAGATCGCCCACGACGCACGATATGGCCAGCAACGTTGCAAGGCCAACGGCATGACCGACCGACATGATCTCAGTCTGCGATGCCCAGACCGCTGACACCACGACTGTGGCGATGATGCCGCCGTATACACCCGCCCAAGTCTTCTTGGGGCTGATGCGCTCGATCAGCTTCTTTTTGCCAAAGAACCGACCCGCAAAGTATGCACCTGAATCCGTCACCCACGTCCCAACCAAAACAAACAGCAACCATTCAGGCACTTCGTTGGCATGGTTAAATTCTCGGATCAGACCGATGAAGGCCATCGCGGCAGCAATGTAGGGCACCACCAGTGCGGTGACGGCGCCGGACAATGCGCCTTCCTCGGGGTCCTCGTGCACAAACATGGCCCAAGACAAGAGCGCAGCGACTCCGACGACCATGACGGCGACCGTCATGGGCTCTCGGCCAAACGACACTTGAGCATAGATCCCACCGCCGATCACGGCAGTGACCAACCACGCACCCACCGGGTGCTCGGGACTCGCGATTGGAGAGAACTCCTTCAGCACCGCAATGAGTACCAAGCCAACCAAAGCCTTCACGCCCATGACCCCGCCATAGACGATCACCGGAAGTACAATTGCAAGCGCAACCAAACCAGAGAGAATTCGTGTCAGCATCCTTAGTCCTCGGTCAACTGCGCGTCCGTCTTGCCGAAGCGACGCCGTCGTCCGCTGAACGCAGCGAAGGCTTCGTCGAGACAATCTTCTCGAAAATCCGGCCAATGGGTTTCGGTCACATACATCTCTGTGTAGGCCAGTTGCCACAATAAGAAGTTCGACAGACGAAGTTCACCGGATGTCCGAATCAGGAGATCCGGATCTGGAAGGCCTGCAGTGTACAAACGGTTGGAAATGGTCTCCTCGGAAATCGTAGACGGGTCTCTCCGTCCCTCTGCAATCTCCTGACCAATCTGCCGTACGGCATGAACCATTTCGGCTCTCGACCCGTACGACAACGCGAGGTTCAAGACCATGCCCCGGTTTCGCTCACTATCGCGACACAGCACACCGAGTGGCTTGCGCACAAAGAGAGGCAGTCGCGATATCTGACCAATCACGCGTACCCGAATGCCTTGCTCCATCAGCTCGGCACGTTCTTGCAACACGTACTGTTTTAGAAGCGTCATCAAGGCAGAGATTTCTTCCGGGGGTCGCTTCCAGTTTTCTGTTGAGAAGCTGTACAGCGTGAGCGCTTCGACCCCACGCTTACGGCACTCGCGCACAACCGCCCGGACGCTCTCGGCGCCAGCTTCGTGACCCTTGGCGCGCGGCAACCCGCGGGCTTGGGCCCATCGGCCGTTGCCATCCATGATGATGGCAACATGCCGTGGCAACGTCGACGACATCAGACGTCAAGAACCTCTTTTTCTTTGGCTTCTGCAATCTCGGATAACGACGTCATGTTCGCATCCGTCGCCTTCTGCACTCGATCCATCAAGCTCTTCAGCTCATCCTCGGTAATCTCTTTGTCGTTTTCCATCGCCTTGAACGTGTCGTTGTACTCCTTGCGTACCGAACGACCCCGGATGCGCGCCTCTTCGCAGAATGCCCCACACTTCTTGACCAACTCCTGCCGACGCTCACCGGTCAGGGCGGGAACAGGAACCCGAATGATCTGTCCATCGTTTGATGGATTCAGGCCGAGCCGTGCGCTCTGAATCGCCCGCTCGATATCGCCCAACGTAGACTTGTCCCACGCGTTTACCACGAGCATTCGAGCATCGGGGGCCGTGATTGAGGCCAATTGATTCAGCGGCATCGAAGAACCGTAGGAAGCCACCGTCACGTTCAGGTTTTCCAAGAGTTGGGGCGTCGCACGGCCTGTGCGGATGGTCGCCAACTCCTTCTTTAAGTGCGTAATGACCTTCTCAAAGTCATCTGCCATTGCTTCAAGGTATTCATCTGTCATGGTCAGCATTCCTCCGCTGCGGTGTGCGAAGAACCATAGCCAGTTGAAGCGACAGCCTCAATTGGCTGCTGAATAGACGCGCGTTCCGATCTCTTCGCCCTGAAGCACACGCTTAATGTTGCCTTCTTGCGAGAGATTAAAAACAACGATGGGAATGTCGTTATCCATGCAAAGGCTCACAGCGGTGCTGTCCATAACCTTGAGTCCGCGCTGAAGGACCTCCAAATAGGTCACCGAATCAAACCGCACTGCATCATCATGGATGGCCGGGTCGCGATCGTAAACGCCATCGACCTTCGTGGCCTTGAGAATCACGTCGGCCTGAATCTCGGCTGCCCGGAGGGCCGCAGCAGTGTCCGTCGTGAAGTACGGATTGCCCGTACCTCCAGCAAAGATGACAACGCGTCCCTTTTCAAGGTGACGCATGGCCCGTCGCCGAATGTAGGGCTCGCAGATCTCGTTGACGGAGATGGCGCTCATCACTCGCGTGTAAACGCCCCGCGCCTCCAGAGCATCCTGCAGCGCGAGCCCGTTGATGACGGTAGCAAGCATTCCCATGTAGTCCGCATGGGTGCGATCCATTCCCCGGGAAGCCCCGGCCAGACCGCGGAAGATGTTGCCACCACCGATCACGAGGGCAATCTCCACCCCAGTGGAGTGGAGATCTTTAATTTCATCGGCAAACCGTCCAATCACATCGGGTTGAATGCCCATCGCTTGATCGCCCACCAGCATCTCGCCGGAGAGCTTGAGCATCACCCGCTTGTATGGATAGTCCGCCACGCCTCCCCCCTATACGCCAGCTTGGGCAGCAACCTCAGCCGCGAAGTCGTCGGAGCGCTTCTCAAGCCCTTCACCGAGAACGTAACGGCTGAATCGACGCACCTTGATGTTCTCGCCAATGGTCGCCACGGTGTCTTGGACCACTTGCTCGATGGTCTTTTCGTCGTCCTTGACGTACTTCTGCTCCAGCAAACATACGTCAGCGAACCACTTGTTCATGCGACCTTCAACGATTTTCGCGGCAATGTGTTCTGGCTTGCCCTCTTCAATTGTGCGTGCAAGCTGGACGGCGCGCTCCTTTTCGATTTCATCTTCGGGCACTTCCTCGCGGCTGACATACTCGGGCGCAGCGGCTGCGATGTGCATGCAAAGGTCCCGAACGAACCCTTTGAAGCCATCATTGAGTGCAACGAAGTCTGTCTCGCAGTTGACTTCGAGCAACACACCGATCTTGCCATTGGCGTGAATGTACGACTCCACGAGTCCCTCAGAGGCGATGCGACTCGCCTTTTTCGCAGCGCTGGCGATGCCCTTCGTGCGGAGCCAGTCGAGTGCTGCTTCGAGGTCGCCGTTCGACTCACCAAGCGCTTTTTTACAGTCAAGGATGCCCGCGCCGGAGCGCTGGCGAAGGGTCTTGATTTCTGCCATGGATGCCATGTTCAGTTCTCCTCGCCCGAAGGCGAACTTGTTGAATGGGTTTATTCTTCGGTGGCTTCAGCTTCTTCAGCTGCCGCTTCGACGGGCGCCTCTTCGGCTTCCGCGTCATCCGCTGCACCGCGCCGGTAGATCTCGACGTTCTCAAGGTCAGCACCGCCCACTGCAGCTTCTTCCACGAACTGGTCGCGACCGGATGCTTGTCCCTCGATGGCGGCGTCCGCAATCGCTTGGGTGAACAAGTGAATGCTCTTCAACGCATCATCATTGCCGGGAATCACGTGTTCGATGTTGTCGGGGTTGCAGTTGGTGTCGCACAGCGCGACGACCGGAATGCCAAGCTTGTTGGCCTCGCGAACCGCAATGTACTCACGCTTCGGATCAATAACGAACATCGCACCCGGAAGGCCCTTCATTTCTTTGATCCCACCGAGAGAGCGGTCCATCTTGGCGATCTTACGAGTGAGGTCGAGTGCTTCCTTCTTGGTCAGCGACTCAAACCGGCCCTCGTCCCGGGCCTTCTCAAGCTTGATGAGACCATCAATCGACTTCTGAACCGTCTTGAAGTTGGTGAGCGTTCCACCCAACCAGCGGTTGTTCACGTAGTACATGCCCGACCGAGCAGCTTGGTCTGCAACGATATCGCGCGCCGCACGCTTCGTGCCGACGAACAACACGCTCTGACCGCGAGCAGACGTGGCTTGGATGAACCGAAGCGCATCGTTGAGTTGCATCGCAGTCTTTTGCAGGTCGATGATGTGTACGCCGTTCTTCTCGCCGTAGATGTACGGCCGCATACGGGGGTGCCACAGACGGGTTTGGTGACCAAAGTGAACGCCTGCTTCAAGCAGGTCGCGCAGAGATACGCTGGACATGAATGTCTCCAGTCGCTTGCACAAATCGCAAGCATTTCGGGTTGAACGACCACTGGTGCCATCACCCACTTGGCCGAACCAAGCACCACCGGTGACGCGCTATGTTTCCAGTGTGAGAGTCCTCACGAGGATTCGTGAAGCGCCACGCGAGTAATCCGATCCGTCCCCAGCCGCAACAAAGCGTTAGGCGGGGCTCGGCGCTGACGCCTTGGACCCACCGCAGCATTTCTTGAGTTTCTTGCCGGAGCCGCACGGGCAGGGGTCATTGCGACCCAATCCCAGTTGCTTTGCCATTTGCAGAGATTCCTCGCCCATTGCAGGCAGACGAACCTCGGGCTCTGCAGGTTCGGGGGCAGCCTCAGCGACGGCAGCGGGCGTGGCTTGCGCAAATGACCCGGTGTTGACCAGATTGCGGGCTGACTTTTTCGACACCTCTGGAAGCTCTTCGTCTTCGGCAAGCTCCATGCGCAGCAACTGAGAGACCACTGCCTCATCGCGCAGCGAAGTCATCAACATGTACATGTTGGTGCCTTCTTTTTTGTACTCCAACAATGGATTGCGCTGCCCGTAGCCACGCAGGCCGATGCCCTCCCGAAGGCGGTCCATCGCGAGGAGGTGATCCTTCCAGAATTGGTCAGTGTGCTGAAGAATGAGCATGCGTTCAATCTGGCGGGTCGCTTCCTCACCCAGCTCGGCCTCCTGCTTCTCGTAGGACTGCATGGCTTCATCGTTGAGCATGATGCGGATTTCAGCCTCGGCCATGTCGCGGAAGTCCTCATCAGAGTGGACCTCGAAGTCTTGCCCGAATGTGGTCTTGAACCGCTCGCGCAGCTTGCCGATGTCCCACATTTCGGGATGAAGGGCTGCGGAGACAGTTTCGGCCATCAAGTCATCAACGAGCCCCTCACAGGCCGTCATCATCATGTCTCTGACGTTGTCGCCCTCGAGAGCCCGGCGCCGCATCGCATACACGGCCTTGCGCTGCAGGTTCATGATGTCGTCATACTCCAACAAATTCTTCCGAATGTTGAAGTTATGGCCTTCCACCTTCTTCTGAGCGTTTTCAATCGACCGCGTAATCCAGCGATGTTCGATAGGCTCATCGTCTTCTAAGCCCATGCGTTCCATCCACCCCACGATCTTGTCGGAGCCAAAAATCCGCAGGAGGTCATCTTCCAGCGACAAGAAGAAACGCGATGAGCCCGGATCGCCCTGACGACCCGAACGGCCGCGAAGTTGATTGTCTACGCGGCGAGACTCGTGACGCTCCGTACCGATGATGCGCAGACCTCCGAGCGCGAGAACCTTTTCTTTTTCTGCCGATGTCTCCGCGAGAGCCTCCTGCATGGCCGATTCGTATGCAGCGTCGCCTTCCGAAGCGCCAGAAGCTTGCCGAGCGATGAAGTCGGGGTCCCCCCCAAGCTTGATGTCGGTTCCTCGACCCGCCATGTTGGTGGAGATCGTGACGGCAGACAGCCGACCGGCCTCGGCCACGATATCCGCCTCGCGGGCGTGATTCCGCGCGTTCAGCACCTCATGTTCAATGCCACGGTGGCGAAGAAGGCGCGAGACGATTTCCGATTTCTCCACGCTAACGGTACCCACCAGCACCGGCTGACCCTTCTCGTTGCACTCCGCAATGTCATCGAGCACTGCCATGTATTTCTCAGACTGTGTCTTGAAGACAATGTCATCCACGTCATCGCGGATCACCGGCTGGTTTGTCGGCACAACGGTCACATTAAGGTTGTAAATCTGCTGGAATTCCTCCTCTTCGGTCACCGCGGTTCCCGTCATCCCAGCCAGTTTGTCGTACATCCGGAAGTAGTTCTGGAAGGTGATGGATGCGTAGGTCTGGCTCTCGGCCTCAACCTCAAGCTTCTCTTTCGCCTCGATGGCCTGGTGCAGCCCATCCGACCACCGCCGACCGGACATCAAGCGGCCAGTGTGTTCATCGACGATGACGACCTTCCCATTCTGGACGACGTAATCGCGATCCCGCTTAAATATGGTGTGAGCCCGCAGGGACTGATTGATGTGGTGCAACGCTTCCATGTTTTGCGCATCGTAGATATTCGTGATGCCGAGACGCTCCTCAACCCGGTCCACCCCCGAATCGGTCAGATTGACGCTGCGGGACTTCTCGTCGACGGTGTAGTCGATGTCGGCCTGCAAGAGCGGGATGACCCCGTCAATGATGTAGTACCGCTCTACATTGGTGTTGGCGGGACCGGAAATAATCAAAGGCGTCCGCGCTTCGTCAACGAGAATCGAATCGACCTCGTCGACAATCGCGTAGTTGTGACCGCGCTGTACAAAGTCCTCGATGCGAAACTTCATGTTGTCGCGAAGATAGTCGAAGCCGAACTCATTGTTGGTGCCATAGGTCACGTCGGACCCGTAGGCGGCTTGTTTGATCGACGCATCCCGTTCACTGGACAAGATCTTACCGACCGACAACCCAAGGAAGTTGTAGATCTTCCCCATCCAGTCCGCATCGCGTGCTGCCAAGTAGTCATTGACGGTGACCACGTGGGCACCTTTCCCGCTCAGCGCGTTCAGGTAGATGGGTAGCGTCGCAACAAGCGTCTTGCCCTCGCCGGTCTTCATTTCCGCTACGTTGCAGTGATGCAGAACCATGCCGCCAAGAATCTGCACATCGAAATGCCGCATGTTCAGCACCCGTCGACCCACCTCGCGGACCACCGCAAACGATTCCGGAATGAGGTCCTCAAGCGGCGAACCATTTTCAATTCGCTCGCGAAACTGCGGGGTAAACGCGGCGAGTTGGTCGTCGCTGAGCGACTCCATCTTCGACTCGAGCGCATTGACCCGCTGGAGCAACGGTTGGTAACTCTTGAGTTCTCGTTCAGAGCGAGAACCCATAAACTTGGCAACGATAGAATCAAAAGCGTTCATTGGTATAAATCCCGTGGCCCCGTCAGGGCGCAGGAGTGCTGTTAGCCCGTCCCGAGCGAGGACGCCGGGGAAGGTAGGCCATCGGATTGACCTTTCGGTCGTCAACAATGACCTCAAAATGCAAATGGGGTCCCGTGGAATGTCCAGTTGTGCCCACAGTCGCGATGACCTGACCCTGCTGAACCACTTGGGATTCTTTGACGAAAATCTGAGCGTTGTGGGCGTACGCTGACTGCACCCCGTAGCCGTGATCAATGATCACGAGTTTGCCGTAGCCGCCCGTGAAGGCCGCCCGTGAGACTACACCGCTACTGGCCGCGCGGATTTTGGTGCCGCGTGGAGCTGAAATGTCGATGCCTGAGTGGAACTTCCACACCCGGGTGAATGGAGATTTCCGGTATCCAAAGCCCGAAGTAAACGAACCGTCGACTGGCCAAGCGGATGGATATGCACTTCGGCGTGCGCGAGCGTCCTCTGCAGACTCCACCATCAGACCAACCGCGGGCTCAACCTCGCGCGCCAAGGCCAACAGATGCTGAGCTCGCTCTGCAACATCGTGGGACCACGCATCGGTGGCGCTCAGGAAGGTGGGAGCCAACTCGACCCCGTCCAACTCATGCATCGGGTCGCCAAGCTCACCCGTCACCGGATCAACATCCAGTTCCGCGATACCGTCATCGGAAGCGAGCGTGCCGAGGTCAACCTCATCGGCATCGACCGGCCCGTAGCCAGAAAATCCCTGACGCTGCAATTCCTGCAGTTGCTGGTCGTACATCCGCAGGCGTCGAAGCTGATCTTCAACCTCTCCCAACGTCCGCTCGATGTCCTGAAGTCGGCCCTTGAGGGTCAGGTTTTCGTTCAACAACGAATCGCAGGCTTGGGTCTGTGGAATTTGTGAACCGACCATAAACAGCGCCGTCGTGCTCAGGCCGACCAAGAACACGGTTGTGACGGCAATCCACCGGATCTGGCGCATGGTCAACGTAAGCTGCCGCACGGTTCCACGGCCACCCTGAGGCACCCACATCAAAGTGTACCGGCGCGATGCCACATCCTTGGTGTCCTTGCGCACTAGGAGGCCTCGTCGATCCGCACCACTACAACGGTGATGTTGTCGTCACCGCCGCGCTCACAGGCTGTCTCAATCATGCGGCGAGCAGACTCCTGAGGTCCGAGTTCGAGGACACACTCACCAATCTCATCGGTCTCGATGAAGTTGGAGAGCCCATCTGAGCACAGCACAAAAAAGTCGCCGCGACGTGCAGCCCGCACACTCAAGTCGATTTCGACATCTTCCATGAAGCCCAAGGAGCGCGTGATGATGTTCTTGAGCTTGTGAGTTTTTGCTTCTTCTTCCGTAATGAGGCCCGCTCGGACTCGCTCGTTCACCAGGGAGTGGTCCTCGGTGAGTTGTTCGATCTTGCCGTCGCGGATCAGGTATCCGCGTGAGTCGCCGACATGGGCCATAAACGCATTCCCTCCATCGACAATCAACGCCAAACAGGTCGTCCCCATTCCTTGGTACTCAGCGTCCGCCTGCGCACGCTCATGGATCCGCTTCCCGGCCAACCGTATTGCATACCGAAGCTTCTCCCGCACCAGCTCCACTTGATTGGTCTCATCGGACGGAGCGAATCCCTCCGTATCCGGTCTAATCTCAATGGTGGTCAGCACTTCTTCAACGGTGTTGACAGCGATGGCAGAGGCGAACTCCCCCCCAGCATGACCGCCCATACCGTCGCAGACAACGAACAGGTTCAGTTCATCGTTGATGAGGTAATTGTCTTCGTTGTTCGTCCGTTTGACGCCAACATCAGTCATGCCGCAGGAAGTGATTCTCATCGATTTGAGTCCATCAATCGCACATTGGTTTGACGTGAAGCCGCACACTGGTTTCGGCGCACACGCACGCGAGAGCCCATCCGTTTACCCCCTCATCCGCCGAATGTCCAACGTCGACCCCGCTTTCAGGCCTCTCGGAGCGCCTCAACGGCACGAACCAAGGCTTGGACTTCGTCAAGGTGCAGAGTGGCCGGACGCCGACTTGAATCGATGCCCGCTTGGCTGCAGACGGAATCGACGGTGGACCGCGGTACACAACCGGCAAGGTTGTTGCGTACGGTCTTGCGGGGCTGAGTGAAGAGCCCTCGGACGACTTCATCGAAGAGTCCAACCGAAGCCTCGCCGGTGTCGGGCCGGTTGCGCAGCCTCAGCTCAACCACTGCAGAATGGACCTTGGGTGGGGGGTGGAATGCACCCGGTGGCACGCGAATGCAAATCCTTGCATCGGCTCGGGCCTCTGTAAAAACGGAGAGTGAGCCGCGCTTCCTGTCACCCGCCTTCGCCACCAAACGCTCCGCAACCTCGCGCTGCACCATCACGATGAGCCGGTCGAACCGGTCGGGTCGCTCGAGCATGCGAGTGATCATTTTTGTGCCCGCATTGTACGGAAGATTGGACACGCATCGATGCCGACCTGCCGGGAGTGCATCGTCAAAGTCAAGCCGGGCCCCATCGGCTTCGACCAAGTTCACCGCGGGGTGTCGCTCCCGAATGAACGTCGCCATATCTCGATCGAGTTCGACTGCAGTGACGGCAGCCCCGGTACCCAAGAGCCCTTCAGTCAGAACACCGAGACCGGGACCAATCTCGAGCACGTTCGACTCCGGGCCCAGCTCAGCAACCGCAATAATTTGTCGAATCACAGAGGAAGAAACCAAGAAATGTTGGCCAAACCGCTTTTTCGCACGCTGCTCAAGCGCCTTCAAAATCGAGGATGGATGACTCATGAATCGCCCGGCGTCCATTGCGCCCGCGCTCCTTGGTCGAGGCCGTGGCGCTCGCCACGCAGCAACCGCAAACGGCCAGCGTGGGCAATCATTGCGGCGTTGTCGGTGCAGCGACTCTTTGGCGGCAGGCACACCTCCATATCGAGGGCGGATAGCGCGGCCCTCAGTTGGCTGTTGGCGGCCACTCCCCCCGCCATGGTCACATGCCGTACCCCCGTCTGCTGGGCTGCCCGCTGTACCCGATCAACGAGGACGTCGACAACGGCTTGCTGAAAGCTCGCACAGAGATCCGCATCGGTTGCTCGACTGAGCCCCGAGATGTGGGATCGAACCGCTGTCTTTAGCCCAGAGAAGCTCATATCGAGTGGGCGGGTACCCCGATGCCCTGAGGGGGTTTTGGGCGGCTTCACTTTGGGACGTGGCCGCGGGAGATCAACCGCGGCGGGGTTGCCCTCGCGCGCGAGCCGATCAACTACTGGACCGCCGGGATAGCCGAGCTCGAGCATGCGTGCGACCTTGTCAAAGGCCTCGCCAGCAGCATCGTCAACGGTCTCACCGAGAACCCTGTAGGCACCCACATCTTCAGCCAGATACAAGCTGGTGTGACCGCCCGAAACAACCAAGGACAAAAACGGGAATACAGGACGATTTGGCTCGAGAAGGGCTGACAACAAATGACCCTCAAGGTGGTTGACCCCGATAAACGGAACGCCCCACCCCGCCGCGGCTGCCTTGCCGAAACAGAGACCGACCAAAACGGCACCGATCAGACCGGGGCCAGAGGTGGCAGCCACTGCATCGGGGCGATCGATTCCGGCCCGAGTCAAGGCCGTCGTGACCGTCGAAACGATCTTGTCTGCGTGTGCCCGTCCGGCCAACTCGGGAACCACACCACCGTATTCTGCATGGATTTCTTGCGTGTATACGACGTCTGAAAGCACGCCCGAAGGCCCTACCACGCTGGCGGCCGTCTCATCGCAGCTCGTCTCGATACCCAGGACATACATGCGGCGTACTAACCGGTCTTCGTGGCCAACCGGAATCAGAGAAAGACCCCGTCCGCCATTGATGCGCAACCGTCACGGGCATCCATCACCCCGCCCGCTTGGCCTCCGTGTCCGGCAAACTTAATCGTCAGAGGATGTGGACTCAATGCGCTCCTGCCGAGTCGCCTTCTCCAAATCTTTCTTGAGCTTCCGGGTCGATTCGCGCACAAGGTCTCGCACGACTTCAAGCACACCGGTTCGAACCAAATAAACGGCCTCCTCGCCCTCGATTTGCAAGAAATAGCGA
>Ga0160422_10001573_pt1 | contig 14268 bp, 12 predicted proteins | sample Fk160mmetaG_FD_108192 | JGI IMG/M metagenome (GOLD analysis project Ga0160422, IMG submission 108192) | Marine microbial communities from the Central Pacific Ocean - Fk160115 60m metaG | ecosystem: Environmental > Aquatic > Marine > Oceanic > Photic zone | place: The Central Pacific Ocean...
GCCGTTTCGATGACAGGCGTCCTGATCACCGGCGCGCGGATGATCGTCGCTTCCCCGACCGTCGCGTGTCCGATCGCCGACCGGGAGGCCGTCGCTTCGATGATGGTGATGCGCGCAACAGCCGGTCTGGTCGCTCCGCGCAGACCGACCGTCGATTTGACGATCAGCCCCGCGGTGAAGCGAGTTCCCATGGCGCCGACCCCGTTGCCGATGACCTGCTCTGGGGGCGTCATGCCACCCAGGCTGCTCTCGAAGCGGGACGCCCGATTCATCGCATCTGGTGCACCAGTGAGATGAGGAGTGCGCCCAAGTTCATGCAGCTGCTTCGCGATGCCAAGGCATCCGGAGTTCTGGTGGAGGAGGTCACCTGGGCCCGACTGGCTCAGATGACCGGTGGAGCAGTCCACCAGGGAATCGCTCTGCAGACCGCGGCGGCGGACACCCTGGATCTCGCTGACCTGGTCGAAGGCTGTGCCGCACTCCAGGAACCTCCCCTGCTGCTGGCACTGGATGGTCTGACGGATCCTCACAACCTCGGTGCCATCGTCCGTTCTGCCGAAGCACTCGGCGCCCACGGTGTGGTGCTGCCGCAGCGCCGCAGCGCTGGCCTCACAGGGTCTGTGGCGAAAGTTGCCGCAGGTGCACTGGAACATCTCCCTGTGGCGCGGGTTGTCAATCTGAACCGATCACTTGAGACGTTGAAGGATGCGGGCTACCGCGTCGTCGGTCTTGCCGAGGAAGGTGATCAGACTCTGGAGGAAGTCGATCTTGAGGGGCCGTTGGTGGTGGTCACCGGGTCCGAGGGCCAGGGTCTCTCAATGCTGACGCGTCGCCACTGCGATCAGTTGATCCGCATCCCGCTTCGAGGCGTCACCCCGAGTCTCAACGCATCGGTGGCCACTGCACTGTGTCTGTACGAGGTGGCTCGTCGTGGCTGGATGAAAGGTCTCAAGGGCCAAAATCCCTCGCCGCCGATCGTCCGCCCTCGCCTGGCCAATGCAGGGATGCAGGAGCCCGAGCCGGCATCGGATCAGCCGGAGCCATCATCCCCTCAGGCTGCGGCGGTCGATCTGCAGCTTGAACGCCTACCGGAGGCCGCGGCACCACGCTTTGACGGCAGCATCGATCTCTGATCACCGAAGCGACCGCGCGGGCAACCGCGTGAGTCCCATCGGTCCGAACATCCCGTCAACGCTGAATCAGTGCACAATGACGATGACTTCACCGCTCCGCCATGAGCCCACTGAACCGACCGATGCGCTCGCTTGCCAACGGTCTCGGACTGGCCTGGTGGGCCAGGGTTCAGACCCATGCGCCTGACGTGACCTACTGGTTCGGACCGTTTGTGCGGCGCTCCACGCTCGAGCGGGAACTGCCCTCATTTCTCAGTGATGTGGCTTCGGAGTCGCCTGCATCCCTTGAGCATTCCCTGGTGCGCTGCCGTCGCTCGGAACCCTTCACGATCGAATCACAGTGATGATCGGTTGCAGAACGATCGCACCTGACTGATAGCGTCTCAGCTGCACGGAAAACCTGACCATGGCGATCGCCGAATGGCGTCAGCAACTGGAGAGCGGAGAGGTGTCCGCCAGGGAACTCACCGACCACCACCTGGCCAGGATCGAAGCCGTGGATCCGGATGTGCACGCATTTCTGGAGGTGACGGCTGACCGTGCCCGCGCAGATGCGACGCGCATCGATGAGGCTCGCAGCGCTGGCGACGACCTGCCGCCTCTGGCAGGCATCCCCCTCGCCATCAAGGACAACCTCTGCACCAGGGGAGTGCGCACCACCTGCTCCAGCCGCATGCTCGAGCAGTTTGTGCCTCCCTATGAATCCACCGTCACCGAACGACTCTGGTCCTCCGGTGCCGTCCTGCTGGGCAAGACCAACCTGGATGAATTCGCCATGGGGGGGTCGACTGAAACCTCCGCATTCGGTGCGACAGCCAACCCATGGAATCCGGATCATGTGCCCGGAGGCAGTTCGGGTGGCAGCGCCGCAGCGGTGGCTGCCGGTGAGTGTCTGGCATCGATCGGTTCGGACACCGGCGGGTCGATCCGTCAGCCCGCATCCTTCTGCGGGGTGGTTGGTCTGAAGCCCACCTATGGACGGGTCAGCCGTTACGGCCTCGTGGCCTTTGCAAGCTCACTTGATCAGGTGGGCCCCTTCACGTCATCCGTGGCGGATGCCGCGGAACTGCTGCAGGTGATGGCCGGTGAGGATCCACGCGACTCCACCTGCCTGAAGGCGCCCGTTCCCGATTACACCGCTGCCCTCGGCGCACCGATTGAAGGCCTCCGCATCGGCCTGGTGAGGGAGTGTTTCGACCAGCCGGGGCTCGATCCGCAGGTGAAGGCCTCCGTGGTGGCGGCAGCAGAACAGCTCCAGAGTCTCGGGGCTGAGCTTGTGGATGTGAGCTGCCCGCGTTTCAACGACGGCATCGCCACCTACTACGTCATTGCACCTTCAGAGGCCTCGGCGAATCTCGCCAGATATGACGGCGTCAAATACGGCTATCGGGCTGAGGATGCGGCGTCTCTGGCAGCCATGACCGCCCAGAGTCGCGCCGAGGGATTCGGCAGCGAGGTGCAGCGCCGCATCCTGATCGGCACCTATGCCCTGTCCGCTGGCTACGTCGATGCCTATTACAAAAAGGCGCAGCAGGTGCGCACGTTGATCCGGCGAGATTTCGATGCGGCCTTCCAGTCGGTGGATGTGCTGCTGACGCCGACCTCACCCAGCACCGCATTCAAGAACGGTGCCCATGCTGATGATCCGCTGGCGATGTACCTGGCTGATCTGCTCACCATTCCGGCGAATCTCGCGGGGCTTCCAGCCATCAGTGTTCCCTGTGGATTTGACAACGGGGGTCTTCCGATCGGTGTTCAACTGATCGGCAACGTGCTGGAGGAGCCCAGGCTGCTTCAGGTCGCCCATCGCTATGAACAGTCAGCAGATGTGATGAGCGCCAGACCGGAAGCCCCCTTCGTCCCCGTCTGACCCGCCTGACCTGTCCGTGGCGGCCCGCAAACACTGCATCTGGTGTGGTGTGCAGCCTCTGCTGTGATTGTCCCGCTGCATCTTGCGCGGGCTCCTAGGCTGGGTGCATGGCTTTTGTCCCCCTTCACAACCACAGCGACTACAGCCTCCTGGACGGCGCATCTCAACTGCCGCAGATGGTTGCCCGCGCGAAGGAGCTCGGAATGCCTGCGCTGGCGCTCACCGATCATGGGGTGATGTACGGGGCGGTTGAGCTGCTCAAGCTCTGCAAGGGCACCGGAGTCAAGCCGATCATCGGCAATGAGATGTATGTCATCAACGGTTCGATTGATGATCCGCAACCGAAGAAGGAGCGCCGATATCACCTGGTGGTTCTGGCCAAGAACGCCGTTGGCTATCGCAATCTCGTCAAGCTCACCAGCATCAGCCATCTGCGCGGCATGCGCGGCCGGGGCATTTTTTCGCGTGCCTGTGTCGACAAACATCTGCTTGCGCAGTACAGCGAAGGCCTGATCGTTGCCACGGCCTGCCTCGGTGGGGAGATTCCCCAGGCGATCATGCGGGAGCGACCGGATGTGGCCCGTGATGTGGCCCGCTGGTATCAGGAGGTCTTCGGCGATGATTTCTATCTGGAGATCCAGGATCACGGCTCTCCGGAAGACCGCATTGTCAATGTGGAGATCGTCAGGATCGCCCGTGAGCTGGGGATCAAGCTGATCGCCACCAACGATGCCCATTACCTCACCCGGAACGATGTCGAGGCCCACGATGCGCTGTTGTGTGTGCTCACCGGCAAGCTGATCAGCGACGAGAAGCGTCTTCGCTACACAGGCACCGAGTACCTCAAGACGGAAGACGAGATGGCTCGGCTATTCGTCGACCACCTGGAACCCGAGGTGGTTCAGGAAGCGATCGCCAACACGGTGACGGTTGCCGAGAAGGTTGAGGACTACGACATTCTGGGTCGGTATCAGATGCCGCGGTTCCCGATTCCTGAGGGGCATACCCCGGTCACCTATCTGCGCGAAGTGACGGAACAGGGCCTGCGTGATCGTCTGGGCCTCACTGCCGACGATGCCATCGATGAGGGCTATGCCCAGCGCATGGATCATGAACTCACCATCATGGAGCAGATGGGGTTTCCCACCTACTTCCTTGTGGTGTGGGATTACATCCGTTTCGCCCGAGAGCAGGGGATCCCTGTGGGTCCAGGCCGTGGATCCGCAGCTGGTTCACTAGTGGCGTACGCCCTGGGGATCACCAACATCGATCCTGTCAGCAACGGCCTTCTGTTCGAGCGTTTCCTGAACCCGGAGCGCAAGTCGATGCCCGACATCGACACCGACTTCTGCATTGAACGTCGCGGGGAGGTGATCGACTACGTCACCCGTCGCTATGGCGATGAGAAGGTGGCTCAGATCATCACCTTCAACCGCATGACCTCCAAGGCGGTGCTGAAGGATGTGGCCCGTGTGCTCGACATTCCCTATGGGGATGCAGACCGTCTGGCCAAGTTGATTCCCGTGGTTCGTGGCAAGCCGGCCAAGCTGAAGGCCATGATCGGCGATGACTCCCCGAATCCCGACTTCAAGGAGAGGTATGACAAAGACCCGGTGGTGAAGCGCTGGGTCGACATGGCCATGCGGATTGAAGGCACCAACAAGACGTTCGGTGTTCACGCCGCGGGCGTTGTGATTGCAGCCGATCCCCTTGACGAACTGGTGCCGCTCCAACGCAACAACGATGGACAGGTGATCACTCAGTACTTCATGGAGGACGTGGAGTCGATGGGTCTCCTGAAAATGGACTTCCTGGGGCTGAAGAATCTCACGATGATCGACAAGACGCTGGAACTTGTCGAACAGAGCATCGGTGAACGAATCGATCCGGATCAGTTACCGCCTCAGGATGAGGGCACCTTCGATCTGCTGGCCCGTGGTGACCTCGAGGGCATCTTTCAGCTCGAATCCACGGGGATGCGTCAGATTGTTCGAGATCTCAAGCCGTCGTCGCTGGAGGATATCTCCTCGATCCTCGCCCTGTACCGACCGGGTCCGCTGGATGCAGGTCTGATCCCCAAGTTCATCAACCGGAAGCACGGGCGTGAAGTGATCGATTTCGCCCACAGCACCCTGGAGCCGATCCTGAGTGAGACCTACGGGATCATGGTCTATCAGGAACAGATCATGCGAATCGCGCAGGATCTGGCTGGTTATTCCCTCGGTGAAGCCGATCTGCTGCGCAGGGCGATGGGTAAGAAAAAGGTGTCGGAGATGCAGAAACACCGCGGCATATTCGTCAAAGGAGCGGTGGAACGTGGCGTTGATGACAAGGTCGCCGACGAATTGTTTGATCAGATGGTCCTCTTCGCCGAGTACTGCTTCAACAAGAGTCACTCCACCGCCTACGGCGCGGTGACCTATCAAACGGCCTATCTCAAGGCCCACTACCCGGTGGCCTACATGGCGGCACTGCTGACGGTGAATGCAGGAGCCAGCGACAAGGTTCAGCGTTACATCTCCAACTGCAATGCCATGGGCATTGAAGTGATGCCACCCGATGTGAATGCGTCTGGAACCGATTTCACCCCTCAGGACAACCGCATCCTGTTTGGACTCTCAGCGGTTCGCAATCTTGGCGATGGAGCGATCCGAGCGCTGATTCGTTCCCGACAGGCTGATGGTGCTTTCCAATGCCTGGCTGACCTCTGTGACCGGGTACCGTCCAGCGTGCTCAACCGACGCAGCCTGGAATCGCTGATTCACTGCGGTGCTCTTGATGCGCTCGAGCCTCAGGCGAACCGCGCTCAGTTGATGGCCGATCTGGATCTTCTGATCGACTGGGCCGGATCCCGCGCCAGGGACCGTGCGAGTGGTCAGGGCAATCTGTTTGATCTGATGTCTGCTCCTGCGGAAGGGGATGCCGATGGCAACACCGATCTGAGCCTGGCCCCTCAAGCCTCTCCTGTGAAGGACTATCACCCCAGTGAAAAATTGAGGCTTGAGAAGGATCTGGTGGGTTTCTACCTGTCGGATCATCCGCTGAAGCAGCTCACTGCGCCCGCCCGTCTGCTTGCTCCCATCGGTTTGGGAAGCCTCGAAGAGCAGTCGGACAAGGCCAAGATCAGTGCCATCGCCATGATCAGCGAAATGCGTCAGGTGACCACCCGCAAAGGCGATCGCATGGCGATTCTTCAGCTCGAAGACCTCACCGGATCGTGCGAAGCGGTGGTTTTTCCGAAGAGTTACGCCCGGCTCTCCGATCATCTGCTCGCGGAAGCCCGTCTTCTCGTCTGGGCGGCGGTGGATCGACGCGATGAACGTGTGCAGCTGATTGTGGATGATTGTCGTGCGATCGATGATCTGCGTCTGCTGCTTGTGGAGCTTGATCCCGACCAGGCCTGCGATGTGGCTGTTCAGCACAAGCTGAGGGAATGCCTGCAGGCCCATCGCCCTGACCAGGACGAACTCGGCGTTCGTGTGCCGGTGGTTGCAGCTGTGCGTCGCGGGTCTGAGGTGCGTTATGTACGCCTTGGCCCTCAGTTCTGCGTCAAGGATGTGGCCGCGGCCGAGAAGCACCTTCAGAACAGTGCATTCTCAGTCAGCTGCAGTGAACCTTTGCTGAACTGAAGCTGCTGGGTTCAGCCGGCATCAGCACCTCGATCAGTTCTGATTCTGCGCTTTGATGGCGCTCCTCAGCCGTTGAAGATTGGGTTTGAGGTGCTCGAGACCCAGCAATGATCCGGGCTGTGGTTCCCAGCTGGCGGAGAGCACCCCGTAGCTGAGACCGACCAGACCGAGCAGGAAGAAGAAGCCTGATGCGATCAGGGTGATGCTTGGAGGGACATCAAGTATTCCGCGGCTGACGACCAGGTAGCTGATCACAAACACAGACATGCCCAGCAGGGATGGCACACCGGTCGCAATGGCGACGCGACGGGCCATCCGGTTGGCCACCTCCTGTGGAATGCCTTGTTTCCCATTGGGGGAGGCAGCCGAACGGCGCGGTTCAAAAGGCAGCGGATCGCGTCGTTCAGCCATGAATCGGGACAATGCCTGAGAGCGGAATCAGCCGCGGATACCCAGTTTGGCGATCAGGCTGGTGTAGCGCTGCTCGCTCTTGCCACGCACGTAGCTGAGCAGCCGCTTTCTGCGGCCAATCATCTTGAGCAGTCCCTGGCGGGATGAATAGTCGTGAATGTTCTGCTGAAGATGGCTGCTGAGCTTCGAGATGCGCTCGCTCAGCATGGCCACCTGCACCTCCGCCGACCCCGTGTCGGTGGCGTGGGTTTGGTGGGTGTTGATCAGTTGCTGCTTTTCGGTGGTATCGAGCGACATGCGCGGCGTCTGGCCCTGACAGTGCAAAGAACCAATTTACCTTCCCGGGGTTCCCCTACGCAGATTCGCTCAGCCAGCGCAGGCTTGCGCGCAGCCATCCATCGCCATCATCGGCTCCGGGAACCTCAGAACCGCCCGCGACAGCACGCATGGCGCGCCGGATCTCCAGGTCTTCATAGCCCAGTGTCTCCAGTGTGAGTTGCAGATCCTGAAGCGCCGCGGCCTGGATGGGAAGTGTTTTCAGGTCACTTCGATCCACCAGGGACAGTGACGGTTCGTCATCGGCATCGGACCAGGCGCCGAGACGACCCCGCAGCTCCACGGCGATCCGCTCGGCCGTGCGCTTGCCCACACCCTGGGCCTGTGTCAGTCGTTTCAGATCGCCGTCAATGATCGCCGCCACAAGATCCGGTGCGGAACAGCAGTCCAGAAGCGACAGGGCCATCTGTGGGCCAACGCCATTCACACCAATCAGCGTGCGAAACAGATCCCGGTCTTTCTGCCGAGGAAACCCATAGAGACTGGACCCATCCTCACGCAGCACCTGATGCACCCAGAGCGTGCAGGTGCTGTCGGTCTGAGCGGCTTGGTCACGTCGGGTGAGCTGCACCTCGTATCCGACCCCTGCGCAGGCGATCACCACGCCCTGCCGTCCTGCCTGGTCCCAGCTCTGGATGCGTTCCCCCTGAAGCCAGCAGATCATGGTCCGTCTCCATCGGTCGCATCCTGATGCTTTTCATGGATGCCTGTTGCAATCGCAATCCAGTGCTTGGTCCGGAGCATCCTTCCGCCCGGTCAGTCTTGAACGCTTGTTCAGTCCTTCTGGTCTGCCCCATCAGCAGTGGGAAGAGCACTGCATGATCTGCCCTGAACAATCCGTTCATCAATGGTTTGGATGATGCTGCCTGGTCAAATCCCGTTCAGCGAGCTCGCGCAGATAGCGCCGTCTTTGTGGTGATTCATATCCAGTCAGTTGATGGTTGCGCGACTGTCCTGAAGTCTTCGGTCTCCAGGCAGGGGTTGTTCTGTGCTTGGTCATGACATTGATGTGGTTGTTGGTGTGTATTGAGCCAGTTGTCGCCTTCGAATCGTCGGTTAATCAGTTCATGGATCGATGAGCTGTGCAACGTCGAGGGTGTTGGCAAGGTTTGATCTGAGAGTGGCGATTTTTGGCCTCCAGGGTCGTCAGATTCGATGACAAATCGGTTGTTTCAACCGAACTTGGTGCGGAGCCAGGCTTGACTTTGACGCTTCACATCTGATGCCTTCAGTGCGAACAATGAGCGTTGCTTTGATCGCAACGATTGCAGAGATGTGTGCATCTTGACAGTGTTGTCAGCGGTGGCCTGTCATCTGACTCCCAGCATTCGTCAAGCTCCCATGGCTGGCGAATGCTGAGTCGCCACTTGCTTGTTGCTGGGTTTCAGCTGCGCGCTCAGCCCTCCAGCTTCGCTGGTTTTGCGCTGTCTTCTCTGAGCTCAGCATCGATGATCATCAGGGCGGCAGGCTGGTTCGCTGCAAACTTCACACGTCCCAGCAGATAAGCCGCTTCGTGCTCAGCCAGGCGTTGACCGTCGACGATTGGATCGAGGAACACGCACGTGCGCTTGTCCTCATCGCCCTCGGCAATTCTGTACAGCTGCAGAGCCGATGCCGTGACCTCCGTCTCCATCCGGAACATGTCGGCAATCACTGCGTCAACATCAGACCACTGCTGGCGTGGAGGCTCAATGGTGTCGAGTTCGACCGTTTGACCTCTGGAGATCAGGTAATCCGCGAACCTGGCAGCGTGGTCCTGCTCCTGTTTGCCTTCATCGCGCAGATGCTCGGCGAAGCCCACCAGTTCACGTTCTGCGAACCAGATTGCCATTGCAAAATAAGCGGCCGATGCCTGCCTTTCCATGTTGAGGTGAGCCTGCATCAGGCCAAGCAGTTCCTGCTGCATTGGTTCAGCCATTGCCCGACCTGATGGGCCGGTTGCAACGGTGATGGTTCCTTGTGCCATCGCGGGATAAGTCATCTTGAATGTCCTGAGCTGTCTGCTTGTTCTACATCAATTGGTGCCTGCATGTAGGTGTGAAAACCGAATATTTGGGAGGCAATATTTGTTTTTGAGAATCAGCTTCAACTGGTTTTTTTGTGTTCAAAAAAGCATCGAACATTGATTGACTGTCTTTTTTGGTACTCATTCTCAGTAAGGCTGAAGACACTGGATCAAGGTCCCATCTCACGGCTGCGCCGCAGGGGGGCGGGTTCGTCAACCGAACCTCTGGATGGCGGCTGTCCTCACTTCCTCTGTCGCGACTGTTGCGTTAGAGCAAGTCAGAGGCGTTTGAAGCACCCCATGATCACTGCAACGCTTGATGCGCGAGATCGCTGCAATCCGTTGTTGGCTGATTGTGCTTTGCACGTGTCCAACCAGTCCATCCGTTTGTTGTGCGAAAAATGAAATTCTTTGCTCCACTTGCCGCACTCTCATTGTTCGTCTTGCCTGCCCACTCAGATGTTGAGCCGATGGTTGGGGATCTGATGGCTGAAAAGCTGTATTACGCTGACGGTCGCAATCATCCGGATCATCCATTGCATGGATCGCGTCTCGGTCTCTGGGCTGGATCCGAGCGTTGATTGTTGTTCAGGGTGGATCTCTCTGAAGCTGTCGGTTGATCTGACCGCAGGTGTGTGAATCAATTGGTGGTGCTCTGTAGCTTTCGTTACTCGCTTAAGGCTTGGTCTGTGGGACGGTGAAATATTGATGTTGATTGATGGCGAAACTACGCCTTGCTCTTTACGGAGCAGTTGCAATTGCCGGCATCGCTTGGCCGTGGTATTGCATCTACCAGTTCATCAAGGAAACTGAAACCCTGGGCCTCACTGATCCAGCGGCCATCGTTGAGTTGTTTTCTCAGGGGGTCTGGGCCAATGCCTCTGCTGGATTCATCGCGGCGGATCTGACGCTTGTTCTGATTGCGTCATTCGTCTTGTATGCGACTGAGGGTATGCGTCTCAAAATGAAATTCTGGTATCTCTACATTGTGGTGACATTCGCAGTTTCATTTGCATTCTCATTCGGCCTTTTCATGTTCAACAGAGAGCGAAACATCAATCGAGATCTGTTGGCTCAACAGGGGTGATCGCCGCGTTGTGCTGATTGCGTGCAGATGGCCGTGAACGCGTCCGGCCTCGGCTTCCGTCTGAAACGAGACGCATTGCCCCATTAGCCTTGACCCCGCGGGCCGATGACCGTCTGTCTTTCGCAGGTCCAGCAATGGTTCCATTCATCAGTTCTCGGTTGAAGTCTCTTCTCTCTGTTCTGCTGGTTTGCCTGAGCATCGGTCTCACATCGTGCTCTCTTCGAGATCACCCATCACGGACCGTGCTGCTCAGTGCCCTGGGCCAGCAGATCCAGCTCACTCAACGTGCCATCGCCGAATCCCTGGACCTGGAAGCGACCGGGACGCCTGAGGTGACGCGCGTCCGCCTGGAGGAGCAGGAAAGTCTGACCATTGGCGACCACAACGGTGTACATCTCATCGGTCGCTTCGACTGGCGCCTTCCAGGTGATGCTGTCAAGGTCGACAGCCCGTTCGAACTCTTTCTGGAACAGGGTGAGCGCGGCGAAAGCTGGAGACTGGCCTTGCCCAGTGGCTCCGACGACGGCAGCTCACAAACGTGGATCACCTACCCGCTGGAGATCGATCCGACCTGAGCTGTTGTCTTGCACTGAGGCTGATCAGCGTTGCTCCGAGAACGCAGATGGCGCCGATAATCACCGTTCCAGTAACCGGTTCGGCAAAGAACAGCACCCCCCAGAGCGTTGCGAACGCCACCTGGGCGTAGTTGATCGAGGTGGCTCGTGCCGCCGGCAGAGCTGCCAGTCCCTTGGTCAGCCAGACCTGACCCAGCTGGGTGAGCAGCCCCACCCCCAGCAACCAGATCCAGTCTGAAGATGTTGGCAGCACCATTCCGTTCGCCAGGAACGGCAGGGTTGCCGGAACTGAGACCAGAGGGAAATAGAACACGATCACAAGCGGGTGCTCTCTGGCAGACAGCTGTCTCACACTGACGTACGCCAGCGCCGTGAACAGGGCACCGCCAAGACCGATCAGGGCGGCCATGGCGGGAAGCCCCGCCACGGACTGACCGATCCATTGCGGTTGAACGACCAGAAGGACCCCGAACAATCCCAGCAGAATCGCCAAGACGATCCGTTTTCTGATGGGCTCCCCCAGCAGTGCCCAGGCACAGAGTGCCGTCATCGTCGGATAGGTGTACTGAAGCAGGGTCGCCGCAGCCAGGGGCAGGCTGGCGAGCGCTTCAAAGAACATCAACAGCGCCCCGGTGCCCAGCAGCCCCCGGACCAACAGCAGTCCCTTCTGTTTCCCCCATGGCGACACCCCCAGAGGTGCCAGCATGGTGAGGGTGATCACGATGCTGATCAGCGAGCGGATCAGGACGATCTGCGCAACCGGCAGGCGTCCTCCCAGATGCTTCACGCAAACGGTCATCAGACTGAAAGCCAGCGCAGCACCCACGAGGCTGATGCAGGCCTGCCATTCCTTGCTGGACTGGGATCCAGGGATGACTGCATTGAACCCTCGCATCGCTCGGACTGTCTTCCTGTGATCCTGAGCTCAACCATGCCACCCAAGGGTCTGGTCTGATTCGCCCGGTTCTCCCACAATGGTCCGATGGCGACACCCCGTCTTCACCCCCGCACCATCGAGGCCGTCAAGGAGCGAGCCGACATTGTTGATGTCGTCGGTGAGCACGTGGTGCTCAAGAAGAAGGGCCGGGAATTCGTCGGGATCTGTCCATTTCATGACGACAGCAAACCGTCGATGACGGTGTCGCCGGCCAAGCAGTTCTATTACTGCTTCTCCTGTGGGGCAGGCGGCAATTCCATCAAGTTCCTGATGGAGTTCCAGCGCCAGAGTTTCAGCGAGGTGGTGCTCGATCTGGCGCGCCGCTATCAGTTGCCGGTTGAGACCGTGGACGGCCCTCAGCAGGAACGACTCAAGCAGCAGCTGTCAAGGCGAGACAAGCTGCATCGTGCGCTGTCTCTGGCCTCGGGCTGGTTTCGTGCGCAGCTCAGAACCGCCGCGGGTGCCGATGCGCTCCACTATCTGCGTCAGACGCGCGGCCTCAGCGAAACCACCCTGGATCAATTCGAGCTTGGCTACGCCCCGGATCAATGGGATGGTCTGCTCAAGCACCTTCAGCAGGTCGAAGGACTCTCCCCAGAACTGCTGGAAGCCGCAGGCCTGGTGGTTCCGCGCAAAGGCGGAAACGGGTTCTACGACCGCTTTCGTCATCGGGTGATCGTGCCCATTCGCGACCGGCAGGGCCGCGTGATCGGTTTCGGCGGTCGCAGCCTCGATGGCAGTGAACCGAAGTACCTCAACTCACCTGAAACGGAGGTTTTCGAGAAGGGCAAACATCTCTTCGGTCTTGACCGCGCATCCTCCGCGATTCGCAAGGACGATCGCGCGGTGGTGGTGGAGGGTTACTTCGATGTGATTGCACTGCATGCGGCCGGTGTGACCAATGCGGTCGCGTCCCTGGGAACAGCCCTGAGCAGTCAGCAGATCACCCAGCTGTGTCGCTGCAGCGATGGCAAACGCATCGTGCTCAATTTCGATGCCGATGGTGCCGGCGTCCGTGCCGCCAATCGCGCCATCGGTGAAGTTGAGCAGCTCGCGCTTCAGGGGCAGTTGGAGTTGCGGGTTCTCCACCTTCCCTCCGGCAAGGATCCCGACGAATTCCTCAAGGACCATGGTGCTGGTGAGTACCGGGCCCTTCTCGATCAGGCTCCGCTCTGGCTCGACTGGCAGATCGAGCAGGCGTTGGAGGGCCGTGACCTCAGCAAAGCGGATCAGTTCCAGCGTTCTGTGTCGTCCCTGGTTGAGCTGCTCGGCAAACTTCCCCTGTCGGCCATCCGCACGCACTACATCCAGCGGGTGGCGGAACGACTCAGTGGTGGCCAGGGACGACTGGCGCTTCAGCTGGAGGAGGATCTTCGCCAACAGGTGCAGGGTCAGCGCTGGCATGGACGCTCAGCTCGCCACGAGAAGGCTGGCGAGGCCAGTCAGCGTGAACGTTGCGAAGCAGAGATCCTGCGCCTTTACCTTCACTGCCCCTCACATCGCGCAGCCATCCGCCAGGAACTGAGACGCCGCGAGCTCGAGGACTTCGCACTGCAGCATCACCGCCTGCTCTGGTCGGGCATCACCGATCTGGAGGAGGGCAATCTCGGTTCTGCGCGCCTTGAAGCGATCAGCCGCGGAGAGGATCGCGGCGATGAGCTGTCGGATCTGGATCTCCCTCGTCTGCTCACCGACCAGTTGCTCCTGGAGAACAGCAATCTGGTCGCTCGTCTCACGCCTCTCCTGGAACCTGGGGAGCTTCAGCGATTGGCGCTGGCACGTCCGATGGAACAGCTGCGCGGCACGGCGGCGATGCTTGAGCGCCAGAAGAGTCACAAGCGCTGCAGACACCTTCTGGAAGCCTGGACGGGACAGCGTCTTCAGACCCTCGAGCGATGCATTGCCGTGCTGATCGATCAGGAGAAGAATCAGCAAACCGATCAGTCAGTGGACATGGAGCAGCGCATCCATGGGATGTTTGAGGATCTCAATTCGGAAGCACTGAGGTTCCAGGAGCTGTACTACAGCGAGCGTCGTCATATTCAGCATCTCGACCAGCAGCGCTGTGCTGGTTATCAATAACAGCCCAAAAACCGACCAGGGTTGTTCAACGCAACGGGATGCTCGCAGCGTGCCCATGGCCCAGGATCAGCCGTCCCAACACGGTGCTGACTTCAACGGTGCAGCTGTGTTGATCGCTGCCGCAGGCTTCAGGCCTTGATGGAAGGTTGATGGCTGTCGTTGACGCTGTTTGTGCCGACCGCTGAGTTGCGTGTGAACGTGAC
>Ga0160422_10001576_pt1 | contig 14249 bp, 9 predicted proteins | sample Fk160mmetaG_FD_108192 | JGI IMG/M metagenome (GOLD analysis project Ga0160422, IMG submission 108192) | Marine microbial communities from the Central Pacific Ocean - Fk160115 60m metaG | ecosystem: Environmental > Aquatic > Marine > Oceanic > Photic zone | place: The Central Pacific Ocean...
AAGCAGTCGATCCAGAATCCTTGCTCGAGCAGCGTTTGACCGTCTTCCTGACGTTCATGAGTCAAGCTGGGTGGATTTGCAAACCGAAGGACTCCCTCTCTGCGATGGTGGACCAGCCGCGGACCAGCGAGTGGATCGACTTCGCCGAGCGGTTATGGGAAGCGATGGGGTCCTTATCACTTTTGGGATCTACAACTATCTCGCACCAGCGGCAACCAAAAATGCCGTGGAATGGTCAGGCAGAGCCGCGTTTGAAGGCAAAGTGGTGGCCTTCGCTGCCGTAGGGGGCGGGCCAGGATCCCTCCCCTGTGTCGCGAGCTTGACCACGCCAATGCTTCTCGATTTTGGCGCTGTAGTTTGCCCAAATTTTGTTTACACGACGGGAGCCAGCTTCGTCGATGATGCACTCGTCGACTCGGACGTCCAAGAACGGCTCGACAATTTCATATCGGCTTGGACCACCCTGACCCGACGCGTGCGTGCTGGAGATCATCATGCCTGATACCGCCACCATGGAAGCCATCGTCAGTCTTTGCAAAAGACGCGGCTTCATCTTTCCTGCCAGTGAAATTTACGGCGGCCTGAATGGATTTTGGGATTACGGCCCTTTGGGGACTGCCCTCAAGAACAATGTGCGCGACGCGTGGTGGCACGACATGGTCGAATGCCCACCGGATGGCCCCGATGGACATCCGGTATCGATCGTTGGTCTCGATTCTTCAATCATTCAGAACCCTCGCGTGTGGGAGGCATCTGGCCACGTTGGCGGCTTCAACGATCCCATGGTGGACTGCCGGGAATCCAAGGCCCGCTACCGAGCAGACCACCTTGGCTTCCTAAGTCAAAAGGGACAATCCGCCGGCCAAATTTTCGCCTTCGTCAGCGGAGACGAGGTCTCTCTGGGCAAGGCACGAAAAAGGTTGGAGAAGTACATCAAAGCCGAGCTCGACGACGAAGATCTTGAAGTCCGCGGTATCGATTCCCTGTCACCATCGCAACTCTCCATCGCCGTTGGACCCGATGCCAAAGAAGCAGGAACCTTGACCGAGCCACGTCAATTCAACCTGATGTTCAAGACCTACGTCGGTGCACTTCAAGACGAGGACGCGGCGGCCTATCTCCGACCCGAAACAGCACAAGGCATCTTCCTCAATTTTAAAAATGTGTGTGACACCTCACGGGTACGGGTGCCATTTGGCATTGCCCAGATTGGCAAAGCATTCCGAAACGAAGTCACGCCGCGAAACTTTATTTTCCGTTCCCGCGAGTTTGAACAAATGGAGCTCGAATTTTTCTGCCATGGCGACGACGCACCGAAATGGTATGAATTTTGGTGCGAGACCCGAAAGAACTGGTGGGGCACGATTGGGGTGAAAAGCGACAACCTGTTGCTTAGATCCCATGATGCTGATGAATTGGCCCACTATGCCAAAGATGGATGTGGGACCTTCGATGTTGAATACCGGTTCCCCTTCACTGCTCCGGGATACGGCGAGTTGGAGGGCGTGGCCCACCGTTCCAACTTTGACCTGTCACAGCACGCTCAGCACGCTGGCGCAAAGCTTGAATACTTCGACCAAGAGCGGAACGAACGGTATCTCCCCCACGTCATCGAACCCTCGGCAGGGCTTTCCCGAGGCGTGCTTGCTGTCCTTTGCGAGGCGTACACCGAAGATTCTGATCGACCGTCAGGCGTCTTTATGAAGTTTCATCCTCGGGTGGCTCCAATCAAAGCAGGCATCTTCCCCTTGGTGAACAAGGACGGTCTTCCGGATATTGCGTCCGCCATCCACCGTGACTTGCGTGGCAAATACCGAATGGAATACGACCCGAAGCAGTCCATCGGCAAGCGGTACGCTCGAATGGATGAAGCCGGCACCCCGTTCTGCTTCACGGTAGACGCCGGCACTTTAGAAACAGGGAACGTCACCGTGCGTCACCGCGACACCCTCGCCCAAGAGACGGTCAATAAGGATCAGATCGGAAACTTCTTGGAGGATCAACTCGGATGAGAACTTTCCTGGCCGCTTGCACATTGGCTGCCTTCTCGGGGTGCGCCAATCCATTTCTAGAGAACTACAGCGGAGCTCGATTTTCACCGACTGCACAAGCCGTGGTTTTGATGGAGGCCCCCAAAAGCCAGACACCGATTGGCCGAAGTGGTTTTATTGCGACGCAAGTGGTCGGGGACAACGAAGCGATCGCTGCAGCCAAAGAGATTGGCGCTACCGCTGTGGTCTGGTCCAAAAACTACCTGAACTCAACAACCAATCTCACCACCCGCGTGCAGCCCGTGACTTCCAACACGACCACCACCATCGTGGGTGATGTCAACGCACAAGTCACAACCACTCAAACCGATTACCAATACATACCTGAAACCAGAACCAACCACTGGTGGAAGTACGAAGCAGCTTTTTACCGCATGCCCAACTGAGCAGCGACCGCCTATCGCAGTCCATATTCCTTAAGCTTGCGATAGAGCGTTCTTTCACCCAAACCAAGCAATTTGGCTGTTTGCTCCCGATTTCCCTTGGTCAGGGCGAGAGTCTGGCGTATCGCTTCCTTTTCAAGGCGGGCCAGTCCAATTCCAGCCAGTGAACCGGCTTGCAGATCTCCATTGTCATCATCGATGTTTGCCGTCTGAATCTCTTCGGGAAGGCTTTGGAGTCCGAGATCTCCTTCTGCCATGACCACCATTCGTTGCACGGCGTTGGCCAGCTCACGCACGTTTCCTGGCCAATCCCAAGCCACCAGGCGAAGCATGGTTGCATCTTCGACCCGGGGAACAGCACGGCCAATCTCAGCAGCCCACTTTCTCACAAAATGGCGGACCAGCAGAGGTATGTCTTCACGACGCTGACGCAACGCTGGAATGTGAATTTCGGTACCGCGTATGCGATAGTACAAATCCTCTCGAAAATGACCGTCTTGGATATCTTGCTTCAGATCTCGGTTGGTTGCACTGACGAATCGAACGTCGGTTTCCCGAGGATCGTTCGCACCCAAACGAACAATTTCGCCTGACTCCAGAACACGGAGCAACCGAGACTGCATCCCCATGGGCATGTCGCCAATTTCATCGAGAAACAAGGTTCCCTTGTCCGCATATTCAAAGACTCCTTCACGATCGCGTTCGGCTCCGGTGTACGCACCACGTACGTGACCAAACAATTCATCTTCCAGCAGGCTTTCGGACTGTCCAGCGGCGTTGAAGGTCACATAACGATGGGAGGAACGTGAGGAGACCAAATGAATGGCCGCCGCGACCAACTCCTTGCCCGTGCCAGATTCACCAGTAATCAGGACGGGAAGGTTTGATGCGGCAACGCGTCTGATCGACTCGACCACTTCACGCATCCCATGGGACTGACCGACGATTCCGTGAAAGTCATCCACCGCATCAAGATCATCCTTCAGGCCTTGATTTTGTTGTCGCAACTGGGATGTCTCAGCGGCTCGCTGCACCAAGTTACGAAATACATCCAAGTCAAGCGGCTTTTCGATGAAGTCGTACGCCCCTCCTTGCAAGGCTGCTTTCGCCGTCGCAACTTCACCGTGTGCGGTCACCATGATGGTGGTGGCGTCTGGCTGATGCTCTTGGGCCAAACGGAGAACATCCAGTCCGGCCGTTTCGGACTCCATCACCAAATCAGTAACCACCACATCGAAGGCACCGTGACGAAGCTCATCCACTGCATCCGCCGCAGAGTGAACCATGGTGCAAATGTGACCTGGTCGGCGTAATGCATCAACCATGGTTTCGGCGTGCTCGACGTCATCGTCTACCAAGAGGACCTGTGCTGGCTCCATGGTCAGATTCTACGATTTTGCCAAGACGCGTCCCCGATTCTCCTTAAATCTGCTTTTTTCGGACGAAGCGGGGTATTTCGAAGGCAGAGTTGCCTTGGACACCAAGTTGGACCAAACTATTGTCATGTTCCTGACCACCCTTATTGTGTCGTCTGCGTTGTCTCAGGGCAGCGATTCCGTCGAATGGTTCTTTTTCGACTTGGAAACCAACGGCGAAACCGCAGAATTTTTTAGCACCACCTCGATTCGTCCCAACGGCGAGAGCTACAACTACTTTTGGACTCTGATCTCGTTTGAGATTCAGCTCACAAATGAAGAAACAGGGTTTGTCTTTCCTTGGGAAGATATTTCTGGTGACCTGCCGGTCGAATACTTTGGCGGGGATGGCACCGTGGCGGGACCCGCCCCGTGCACCATTTTGGAACTCAATCCAACCTACCCCGAGCCACCTGAAAAGCCTGAAATCACCGGGATCGTTGGCTTAGAAATTATGCCAGATGGTCTCGGTCGCTTTTACGCTCAAGATCTCACCTTCGGTGCATACCTCGGATACGCCTTGACCGGACTCCGTGTGTCTTTGGTGGCCAACATCACCGCCAATGGTGAGGCAGAACAAAATCCTTATGACCTGAACGGTGACGGCGTCGTTGGCTTCGTGGACTTGACTCAATTGCTCTCCGCTTGGGGACAACCATGCAACGGTTGCCCTGAGGACTTTGATGGCAATGGCTCTGTTGGCTTCACCGACCTGACGGCCTTGCTTTCGAACTGGGAGTGACTTCCCCTCCGAACCATTGGGTTCTTCTCTCCCGATGGAGGGTTGCTGTCCTTCGGCACATAAAAGTTAGAATTGGTCACGCATGAGCAAGAATGCAATCTCAACCGGACCAGACCTGCCGGACCACCCTGCCGAATCAATGGAGGATGATCCTCGCCTGCTGGCCAATCGCGATTTATCTTGGCTCAGATTCTTCTCGCGGGTCCGCCTGCAGAGTTCTGATACCCGCCACCCCCTACTTGACCGGGTTCGATTCGCCGGAATTGCCACCGCGATTCTCGACGAATTTTTCATGAAGCGAATAGCGCTCATGCTCGAGCGACTCGAAGAAGGGCGTATCACCGCATCGTTGGACGGCCTACCCATCCGAGAGGTCCTAGAGAGATCCACCGAGCTGATCGGTCGAGAACAAGCTGAGCTTGATCGCATCTGGTTTACAGAACTGGTACCCAGCCTTATGGCACACGGGGTAGAGATCCTTGAATATGGCGAACTCCCTCCTACAGATAGACTCCGGGTCGACCAGTGGTTCGAACGCGAAGTGGAGCCGGTGCTCACCCCACTTGCGGTAGATGAGGGGCACCCCTTTCCCTTCATCAGCAATCTGTCCACGAGTTTGGGTGTCCTTCTTCGGGTTGCCGGGGAGAACACCAAACAGTTCGCTCGGATCAAACTGCCAGACGGCCTTCCACGTATGGTTCCGGTCCCGTACTCGAGCCGGGTTGGAATCACACAAGACCCCAAACGCATTCGATTTGTTCCGCTATGGCAACTTGTTGAAGCAAATCTTGGCGCACTCTTCCCGGGAATGGAAATTTTGGACAGCGCACTGTTCCGCCTCACCCGCGGGGCCGGACTCGAAACCGGAGAAGACGACGACGACGAACCGGATTTGATGTCAACCGTGGAGACCGAGCTTGCCCGAAGGAGGTTTGCGGGCGCGGTACGGCTTGAAATGGAGCCAGACCCAAGTCTGGAGCTTCAATCCTTGCTTCTGGACGAACTCGGGCTACCCGAGAGTGCAGTGATGGTGCGAAAAAGTCCTTTTGAACCTGCTGCCTACCACCAATTGGCGGACTTGGCTCGACCTGATCTCCAGCGCAAGAAATGGATTCCAACCGTTCCACATCGGTTGAGAGAAGACAGCGACATCTTCTCAACCATCCGAGCTGGCGATCTTTTTGTGCATCACCCTTACGAGAGCTTCCACGATTCCGTTGAACGATTCGTCAACGACGCTGCTCACGATGATCAAGTGGTCGCCATCAAACAAACGCTATACAGAACCACCAGCGACTCACCTTTCATCGAAAGTTTGATCCACGCCGCAGAAGCAGGGAAGCAAGTCGCATGTTTGGTGGAACTCCGAGCCAAATTCGACGAACGCAATAACGTGGGATTGGCCCGAGTTCTCGAGAAGCATGGTGTGCATGTGGCTTATGGAGTGGTCGGACTTAAGACACACTGCAAACTTTCTTTGGTCATTCGACGTGAAGGTGACGGTCTTCGCAGATACGCCCATGTCGGCACTGGCAACTACCACCCGGGCACGGCCCAGCTGTACACCGATTGTGGAATTTTGTCCTGCGATCCTCATTTAACCGAGGACGTGGCTGATGTTTTTAACGTTTTGACCGGACGTTCACGCAAGAAAAAATTCAATGACATCCTGCTCGCTCCTCAAACCATGAAGGCGACGTTTCTTCGTCTCATCAACGAGGAGGCAGAGCATGCAAGTGACGGGAAACCTGCACGAATCTGGGGGAAAATGAACCAATTGGAAGATCCTGAGATCATTCAGGCTCTCTATAAGGCTTCTCGAGCTGGAGTCCAAATACAGTTGATTGTCCGTGGGTTCTGCTTGCTCCGACCCGGAATCCCTGGACTCAGCAACAACATCAAAATCGTGAGTGTGATTGGCCGATTCCTAGAACACTCCAGAATCTTTCACTTTTCTGGAGGAAAAGCGGATCCCTCTCAAGGAAAGTGGTTCCTAGGCAGCGCAGATTGGATGAAACGGAACCTCGAGAACAGGGTGGAGGTGGTGGCTCCCATTCGAGACAAAAGTTGCATCAATCGCATGCGGGAAATCATGGAGGTTGGCCTTTCTGACGCCCGGAACGCGCACTTGATTCTCCCCGATGGAAATTCTGAACCAATCTCATCCATGCACAAACCGATTGTCAAAGAAGCTGTGAACAAAGGCACCTTTGGGACCCTCTGTGACCGCGCTCGACAGGTTCTTGAACGCAGCACGGAGCCTCAACAGCGGCCTTGGCCGCCCCGCCGAATGCAACCTTCCGGGGCATCAAGGCCCCAATCACCAACACGCAAAAAATGGGACCAAGCAACAGAACGCGCGACTCGTGTCATGATGGCTCAGCCTTGGATTGACCAATTTGAGTTGTCGCAGGCCACGGGACACAAGGCACGTTCGATGACCAACCTGCAAAAGAAAGCGAAGGCCGCAGGCTGGATTCGGGTACACCACATTGGCCGAAGTGTGGTTTGGGAAGTACGACCTGCTGCCGCAAGAGAACTCGCTGCCCACGCAACAGTGGTACCGGGCCGAGGCGCGTTTGAGAAGCGGTGGCTCAGGACGCGCCTGCAAGCTTGGCTGGAAGCGGCGAATGCCGAGGTCCATCGAAGCGAAAAGATTTCTGATCCCATCGAAGCCGTCCTGCCTGATGGGAGTCTGTACCGCTGGCTGATCCTGCCCAACCCCAAAACGATCTCTTTGGTATCGAAGTTGGATTCCGAAAAAAACGGAAATTCCATCGTGGTTCTTCACACACGATCTGAGGCCAAACGAAATCAAACTCGAACTGGAATCCAGTCGCTAAGCATCCCTGAACTTATCAATGGGACTCCCCCCACACTTATTGGGGGACAATCGGTCTAAGGATCATTCTCCGGTGTTTCGCCCTTGAAGTCGGACTTTTAGTTGCACCTGCTTCCCATCCCGGACGACCGTAATGGCAACCACATCACCAGGATCATGCTCCCGCAGCAATTCCATCCAGCCACGTACATTTTCAACGGCATTTTCATTCCAACCCACCAAGATGTCGCCGGATTGAACTCCCGCTTTTTCTGCAGATCCGCCTTCGGTGACACCGGCGACAAGGATTCCCGTCAAATCATCGTCGTAGGAATCAGGACGGATACCAAAACGTACTCGAATTGAAGATCGGCTTGGGGTGTCGTTGTTGGCACCACGACGGGTATCACGTTCAGATCTGGGAATCCATGAGGTTCGTTCCGGAAGCAGTGCCACGGATTGGATGATGTCCGCAAAAAGACGAGTCATTTGCATGCCAGCGACAAAATTAATCTTGTCCGACGTGTCGTCCGGAGTGTGGTAATCATCGTGGAAGTTTTCGGTAATGCCAAACAAAGCGGGGATTTCGCGGCTCAGAAATGAGGTGTGATCGCTGGCCCCCGGTGATCGAGACGGAAGGGTGACCTCAAGAGGACAATTTTCAACTGCCGCTTCAACAACCTCTCGCAGGCCGACTCCCGTCTCCGTTCCGGCAACTTGCACTTTGCCACCGATGGCACGGCCAATCATGTCGAAGTTGGTCATCAGGCTGACATCTGATAGAGGCCAAATAGGGTCATCAACAAAAGCACGGGAACCATTGAGTCCTGACTCTTCAGCACTAAATCCAACAAAAAGGATACTTCGTGCGGGCTGGTTTTCAGGCAAGTCTGCGTAGGTATTGGCCATGGACTTTGCAATCATGAGAATGCCCGCAGATCCAGATGCATTGTCGTCAGCACCAGGGTGCAACTGGCCGGCTCCACGACGAGAACCAAAATCCCCTTTCCCCAAATGATCGAGATGCCCACCAACCACAATGGCCTGTTCAGCGAGTTCACCACGTCCGGGCAGCAAGCCCACCACATTCTCCCCCCATTGCTGCTGCTCTTCGATCGTGCCTTCCACAGTAATCATTCCGTTGGTGAGTTCGATGGGCCCTGATCCTTTGTCGGCCAGGATCCGAAATTCAGCAGCACTGCGTCCTTCGGAATCCAAAGCCCTGAGCAATCGATCTCCAGCATCAATAGAACACATGTAGACCGGGAAACGTGAGGTCAGACGCTGGGTCGCCGCGATCATCGACTCCGCTCGATCGTCGCTGCAATTTGGGGGATTGAGAATCACGATGGCAGCAGGATTGCGGGAGCCGACTGCGGCAATTTTATTGGCAAAAGAAGCATCTCGTGACCAGCGACGGTTGGACCATTGGCTTTCTCCGCTTTCATCCATGGGCTCAAACCGAAAGAAAACGGCCACCTTCCCGCTTAGATCTGTGTCCTCTAAAAAATTGGTGTAATCACGGCCTTCAACCTCCAAGCCGTAACCAACAAAAACGGCCTGACCCGCAAAGCCATCTGTTCCAGACCCCATGCCAGTCAGCATAAAGTCGATGTCTCCACGGAACTCATCCAGTTCGCCGTTCACGACCGTGGCCATGGCTTGCCCCGAGCGGATGTAATCTGTACCCAAGGAAAACGGATGTCGAAAACCGCCGGGATGTCCGGTGCGTGGCTCAACTGCTGGTTGCAGGCCAACCGCACGAAGGTGGTGTTCGAAGTAGTCCTTGGCTCGTTCCATACCTGGGGTACCTGGAAGTCGTCCATCCATCCACTGCGAGGACAAGACCACGATGTGCTCATGGAACTCTCGGGTGTCGTCATCGACCGTGGCCAGAGCATCCCGGATGGCACCGTCTTGCACAAAGAGAGAAAAAGCGATCATCGACAATAAAGACATCAAATACTCCATCTCAAGGAAGCGATCTTCCAAGGCTGAACATAGGAGCATAGCCTGTAGTGGTGCTGCCTTACGTACTAAGCCTGACCTTTGCCCTGCATCCGCAGGATGGTCCGCATGCTGAGATTGATCTGACCGTCGAAGACCGTCAAATTGCCCTCGTGGTCACGGCCAATTTGGCTTGGCTGGACGAATTGATAGAGATTCCTCGCGAGCTTCCCGACAATCTTCACCCTTCCGAAACAGAAATGGCCGTGGAGGCCCTCCAAGATTTTCTCTTCTCTGAGGCGACTGTCGTCGTTGACGGAGCGAGGGCTTCGTCTTGGACAACCACGTCCCCGATTGCAAATCACCCCGACCCCGCACTCCTGCCATTGTTTCCAAACGCAGGCATGCGTGGGCTCAGAAAATGGCGCTTTGAGTTCCGCACCCAGCTCAGCCAGCCCGCACAGCAAGTCACGCTCCGCTGGTATCAATTTGCACCCGATCGCATTACTGATCCTTTTGATCCTCCACCTCTTCCCGTCACCGGAGAAATTCAGGCCCAAGGTTTGGTGGATCCCTTCATGCTTACGCCAGCGGAACCCGCGTACACATGGTCCAGAGTCTCGGGTGGCCTTGGAGATCGACTCGAAACCTATCCGACACCAACCGCGGTAATCAAAAGCAGTGCGATCGCCCTTCAGGCTGGCTTGGGAACATCTGTTGTGGTCAGCCTGTTGCTGTGTCGATGGACAACACGACGATGGCCATTGGCTGCAGGCCTCAGCTTGTCGTTTGGGCTTGCGCTGATCCTTTTTCAAACACCTCAGAAAGAGATTCCAGCCGAACAGTTGTCAACCGCGGCCAAGGCGTTGCATCTGAACATGTACCGGGCGTTTGATTACACCGACAGGGATACCGTCTACGACAGTTTGGCCTTGTCCGTAAGTGGAGAGCTTTTGGATACGGTGTACGAAGAAATTTTTGCTTCTTTGGTGATGCGTGACGAGGGTGGAGCGGTGGCAAGAGTGACCAGCATTACCCACCATGTCGTAGAACCTCAAGCGCTTGTATACGTCACACGAGAGGAGACACCACGGTGGAGTTCAAGGGTTCAGTTGCAATGGACGGTTCGTGGCCGGGTGACGCACTGGGGTCATTCCCACCAGCGAGCCGACCGATGGTCGGCCACGTTTGTTCTTGAAGAAACTCCCGACGGTTGGCGGTTCACCGAAGGTGTCTTTGAAGAACGAATCCCCGAGGATCTGGAGATTCCTGATGTCCTCTGAACCCGTAATTTTTCTGGAAGAGGTCTTGGTGGAACGGGGCAATTTCAGTCTCGAGATTCCCAAATTGCAAATTTTTACTGGAGATCGCGTCGGTATTGTCGGGCCAAGTGGACAGGGAAAAAGCACCCTTCTCATGTTGTTGGCCGGATTGATCGCTCCCACCAGAGGACGTGTTTGTGTCAATGGCGTTGACCCCGTCTCGCAGCCGCCGCAATGGCGAGCCCGGCATTTGGCTTGGATGGGCGCGGAATTGGAGCTGCCCACCGATTTGCGAGTTCACGAACAAGTGACCTTGGCTGCTCATCTCATGAGGCATCCGCCCCCCCCTGATGACATTACAGGTTCAGTGTTGAACCGCGTTGGGCTCGCAGGCTTTGAACAGCGGACAATGGCCTCGCTTTCCACTGGACAGCAGCAGCGGGTGGCTCTTGCCAGAATGCTTCTTCACCCTGCCCCCCTCCGTTTGGCCGACGAGCCCACTGCCTCTCTGGACAAAGAATGGTCAAAAAAATGCAGTGACTTGTTGCTTGCACACCCCGAAGCAATCACCGTTTGCTTTGCCAGCCACGACCCCACCCTGATTACACGCGCTGACAAGATCGTCTCTCCCGAGGGCTCCGAACTATGAGAGTGGTATGGATCCTTGCAAAGTCCCGCTGGCGTGAACGTCCACGGACGCTGCTGCTGCTTTCTCTCGCAATGGCTTTGGCTGCCGCGGTTCCTTTGGGTACCAACCAAGCAGTACAACGTGAAGTTCAACAACTTCGACAACAAACGCGGGGCATCCCAATGGTGGCCGGGGCTGGTGATGCTGGTCAAACCGACTTGGTGCTGGCCGCCCTTGACTTCAATCCGCGGAATATTCCCACCGCACGCTGGGGCCTGGTCGAGGCCGCAAGACAAGATGTACCAAATGGAGTTCTTCCGATGCACCTTGGGCACCGTGCCTCCGGAGTGACGTTGGTAGGTACGGAGTCAGAAGTTGTCTCCACCCTAGGGCTGACTTTGGCGTCTGGTCGCTGGTGCATACGACCTGGAGAGATTGTGGCGGGAGCGAATACAAGTCTTGATCGCTTTGCCCTAGGAAATGTCGTTGATTCGGAAGCCCCCAAAAAGTTTGCTCTGCAAGCACCTCCCACCCAACGCCTCCGGGTTGTTGGTCGCTGCGAATCTACCGGTTCTCCTGCGGATCAAGTGGCTTGGACCAATTTGACAACCACATGGGTATTGGATGGCCTATATCACGCCCATCAATCCGATTCAGAACAACCCAACAAATCAACAGAGAACCGACAACTTCTGGCCCCAAACACTCCTTTGGTACGGAATCTCTTCGAGGGAGACGGCTCGGGACTGCACGCTCACATTTCAAAAAGCGAACTCCCAATTCACCTGCTGAGAATCACGCCTCAGGATCAACGGTCACTCACCATGGTCCGAACGAACCTCAAGCTGGCTTACGGAGCCATGACGGCGATCCCCGAGCAAATTGCCGACGAACTTGCAGAATCATTCGCCGCTCGAGCCAAACTGATTCAACTAGCCGTGGTGGTCCCGGGTCTAGGTGTGAGCCTGTTGGCGTTGCTGGTGGTTTGGCTTGATTGGCAAAGAAGACGAACGGAACATGCTGGACTTCGAAGACTGGGCGCGAGTCAATGGATGCTGGTGGGATCTTTTGTTGTCGAATTGATGGGCACGCTGATCATCAGCATTCTGTTGACGACCGGGTTGACGTTTGGCTTGTCGATCTTTGCCGCCCGCTGGGTCATCTGAGAGTTGTCCACAGTGGATACACACCCCACATGAACCCTTGGAAAATGTAAACCACTGATGACATTGGATTTCGACAAGTCCTCCAAAGAAGCCGGCATTTGGGCCACCCTTCGGGCCAAATCGAAGCAAGTGCGAGCATTACATTGACCTTTTAATGGAACCCAAGGGGGTTCCTTCCGGTATCACTTTGAGGGTGGAAGCATGCTGTTTGGATCACGATGGGCTGCGGCCTTTGCTCTGGTGGCGTCACCAGCACTTTGGGCTGATTTCATATCCGCTGAAATCAGTGATCTTGGTGAAATTCACCCAGATGGGATTTCGGTGTATCAAGTCATCGTCAATTTTGATGATGCTCAAGACGCTGTGCTTGCGGTCGGCGGGAACGAGATCACCGGCACCGATTTAGTTCTCAAAACAAATGCTCTACTTGCTCAGAATCACCCCTTGGGGATTTGGACAGACATCCCAGATTACCGGGCAGGGGTTGGCGACAGTTGGTTCGGAATCGGTGCACAAGCGGACACGACTTTTGATCCCGAACTGGGTTTGCCTAACGACGAAGTTGTGAAGGACTGCGGTGCTTCGTGCACCGGAAATTCTGGTTATTTTGACATTGACCCCAGTACTCCAGCTGATGGAGGGAGCGTCATTTTGGCTCAAGTGGCCACGCCTGGCGACTTCGAATTCACGGCCACGGTTTACTATCAAAAAATTGATGGAAGCAATGGCTGGGTAGACATTTTTGTTTCAACAGTTCAATCCAATGGGGAATACCTCCCTATCGAGGACAGCGACTGCGACAAGGACGGAATTTTAGACTGCGAAGCTGTTGCCTCTGGTGTCGACAGTGATGTTGATTTTGATGGGCTGCCAGACTCATGCGAAGACGACTGCGACGGCGACGGCGTGACTGATCCAGTGCAAATTGACAATGGAGAAGAAGACTGCAATCAAAACGGAGTTCCCGACTCCTGCGAAATCAGCGATGGGTCTGAAGAGGATTGCAACCAAAATGGACGCCCGGATTTCTGCGACTTCGCCGATGGTATTTTGCAAGATGACTTTACTTGGATCCCAGGAAACCCCTTCCCCGACATGGGTTCAAATGGCGTCCCCGACGAGTGTGAATCTGACTGTGATGCGAATGGCGTTTTGGATCTCGACCAAATTGCCAGCTCACCAGAAGCAGATACAAACGGGAACGGCATCCTGGACGTTTGCGAAACCGATTGCAACATGAACGGCATCGCCGACGATGTCGAAGTTGACAATGGAACCGCACCCGATTTCAACAACAACGGTATTCCCGACGAATGCGATACAGATTGCGATGGCGATTTGTACCCCGACTGGTTCGAAATCAAATTTGGAACGGCTTCCGACTGCGACAGCAATGGCGTGCCCGACAACTGTCAAATCTTGTCGGATCCGTCACTAGACCAAAACGGCAACACATTCCTTGACTCTTGCGAAGTTGATTGCAACGACAATGGAACGTTTGATTACTGGGATATCTTCGAAGGCATCAGTGCCGACTGCGATGGCAATGACGTTCCCGATGAATGCGACATTGAAAATGGTGATCAACAGGATTGCCAACCCGACGGTATTCCCGACAACTGCCAATTGGCCGACGGCACGTCAACCGACTGTGACGTCAACGCGGTTCCAGACGAGTGTGATCCTGATCTCGACGAAGACACAATTCCTGACGCCTGCGACAACGACATCGACGGTGACGGTTGCCCCAACTCATCGGACGCCTGCCCGCTTGATCCCAACGAATGCTTCGATTCGGACACGGACGGCATCTGCGACAACGCCGATCCCGATG
>Ga0160422_10001577_pt1 | contig 14247 bp, 11 predicted proteins | sample Fk160mmetaG_FD_108192 | JGI IMG/M metagenome (GOLD analysis project Ga0160422, IMG submission 108192) | Marine microbial communities from the Central Pacific Ocean - Fk160115 60m metaG | ecosystem: Environmental > Aquatic > Marine > Oceanic > Photic zone | place: The Central Pacific Ocean...
CGCAATCGAAGTGTGCGATGGCATCGACAACAACTGCGACGGCCGTACGGACGAACCCGGCGCAATCGGCTCATTGGTGGCTTACGTGGATGCAGACGGCGATGGGTACGGTGCGCCGCTCGAGAGTGCAGCCTTTTGTTCGCTTCCAGATGGGTATTCAGCGGTTGCAGGTGATTGTGACGATGCCCGCAGCGAGTCTTACCCGGGTGCTGAAGAAGTCTGCGATGGCTTCGATAACGACTGCGACTCGGAAGTAGACGAAGAAGGCGCTACCGGGGTGGGCACCTATTTCCGGGACGCGGATGGTGATGGGTATGGCGTTGCGCTGGATACAGTGGAGTCCTGCACGCCTCCGAGTGGCTATGCCATCGAGGTTGGGGATTGCGACGATGAGGATGCTGCGGTCAGCCCGGCCGCCGTTGAGTCATGCGACGGCGCAGACAACGACTGCGATGGTTCGATCGACGAGGAAGGGGCGACTGGCAGCATCACGTATTTCATCGATTCCGATGGCGACGGTATGGGGTCGGAAGCGTCCTCCGTGTCTTCGTGCACTCCCGTTAGTGGCTTCGTCGCTGCCTCTGGAGATTGCGACGATACTCGGTCCGATGTGTATGCAGGGGCCGAAGAAGTGTGCGATGGGGTCGACAACGATTGCGACGGTGCAGCCGATGAGGCTGGTGCTACGGGGATGGCCACGTATTACCGAGACACCGATGACGATGGATACGGTCTGTCCTCGGATGCGATTACAACATGCTCGCCGCCCTCGTCGTATGTCCTGTCACCCGGTGATTGCGATGATGCGGACGCTTCGCGCCATCCGGGTGCGACCGAGTCGTGCGATGGCGTCGACAACGACTGTGACGGCGCCACCGACGAGGCGGGAGCCCTTGGAGCGACAACACACTACCGAGATGCCGATAGCGACGGATACGGCGTGGTGTCCGATGTGGTGGTGACGTGCTCGCGGCCCGAGGGTTTTGCCACGATGCATGGGGACTGCAATCCGACGAACCCTGCGATTCATCCGGGTGCTGTTGAGGTGTGCGACGGAGTGGACAACAACTGTGTGGGAGGGGTGGACGAGCCGGGAGCCGAGGGCGAAGTGACTCGGTATGTCGATGCCGATGCCGATGGGCGAGGCGCCATTGCGCCGGCGGGCTGTGAGGTGAGGGGAGACTGCCCAGCGCGGACCGATTGCCCATCCGACTTTCCAAGCACTGGGTATGCTTCGGTCAGCTCAGACTGTGACGACGAAGATGCGAGCGTCTACCTTGGTGCCCCCGAGGTGTGCGATGGAAAAGACAACGACTGCGATGGTTCGGTAGACGACGGTGCCAGCATGTCTACGTTCTACCGAGACGCGGATGGTGACGGGTATGGCAGTTGGTCTGACTCTCGGACGGAGTGTTCGGCGCCATCTGGCTATGTGGCGGTGGCCGGAGACTGCGACGATGCCTGCTTCTCATGTCGGCCCGCCGGCACCGATGAAGTCGCCTGCGATGGATACGACAATGACTGCGACGGAACAGTCGATGAAACGGATGCGGCCGGTACCCCAATCATTTTCCCCGACGCCGATGCAGACGGGTTTGGAACAAGCAGCGGCGCCATTGCCTCTTGCTCGGTACCGGGTGGCTATGCATCGGTATCCGGAGACTGCGACGATGGGGACGCGGCGATCTACTCGGGTGCAACCGAGGTCTGCGACGGGGTGGACAACGATTGTGATGGTGCTTCTGATGAAGGACTGCCACTGCGCACCTATTACCGGGATGCAGACGGCGATGGGTACGGGGTGTCGACCGATGCCATCACGAGTTGCTCTGCGCCCAGTGGGTATTCGACCAACTCGACCGATTGCTGCGACCTTGATGCACAAGCCCATCCAGGGAGCACTGTTTGGGGCACAGAGACTACGGTATGCGGCGGGTTCGACTACAACTGCGATGGGTCAATAGCGGAACAGTACACGACGAGTGGCTCGATTTGCTCCTACAGCTATGACGACCACACGTGCTCCCTGACTCCGGGCGTGGGCTGGACCTATGAACCCGAACCACCCTATGAACTGATCGTTCCAGAGTGTGGCGAGACCGGCTTGCTTCAGACCAGCTGTACGGCCGATCCCATTCCCATCGATTGGGAAGACGAGTTTTTCGGTCCCTACGACGGGTACGTTTGTTACGAGTACTGGCTACCCGATGGATTCCTTGCGGGCACGGAGTACACAAAGCAGGGGTGTCGCTAAAGGGCCATCGGCCCTCAAGTTCAGTCCAGCGGAAGGCGTGTGTGAATGAACGATCGTGCGTTCGCACCGCTGTACGTGGAAACGGTGTCGCCCGAGCCTCGAAGCAGCCATCGAGTGGTCAGGAGCCCCTCGCTGCCGACGGGGCCCCGGGCATGGATCCGACCGGTACTGATGCCCACCTCTGCGCCCAGACCGTACCGATAGCCGTCAGCAAAGCGTGTGGATGCGTTGTGAAACACACTCGCGCTGTCGACACGGGCAAGGAACGCCGCAGCTGTGGAGTCACAATCGGTCACGATGCTCTCGGTATGCCCGCTCCCGTACTGATGGATGCGGTCAAGCGCCTCATCGAGGCTCGCCACTGCTCGTATCGATAACGTTAGATTGCCGTATTCGATTGCACCGTCTTCTTCGCCGGCTGGTTCGCACTGGGTGAGGTAATCGGATGCCTGCGGGCCGGCTCGAAGGGTGACACCATTTGCAGTCAATGTTTCCCCAATTCGCCGAATATGCGGAAGAAAGTCGCGATGCACGAGGAGAGACTCGGCTGCATTGCAAGCGGCCGGGTAGTCGCATTTTGAGTCGATAATGATGCGTTCAGCCATGGCAGGGTCGGCGTGTTTGTCGAAAAACACATGACAGATTCCATCCGCATGGCCCATCACGGGGATCCGGCTGCTGGATTGAATGGAACGAACCAAGCTTGCCGACCCGCGCGGGATGACGAGATCGATATCCTCATCGCATTGAAGCAAGGCGTGGACGGCTTCGCGTTGGACAACTCCATTGACTGCATCGGGCGAGAGGCCTGCCTTTTCGAGCGCGGCACGGATGCAGTCGGTCAATATTGCATTGGAGTGGAGGGCTTCTTTGCCGCCTTTTAGAATCAAGCCATTGCCCGTGCGAATGGCCAACCCTCCAATCTGAATGACGGCGTCGGGTCGGCTCTCAAAAATGATGAGCAGAACGCCAAGGGGACTCGTGACTTGGGTGAGCGTCAGACCATCATCCAAAAGCGTCTTCCGCAGCGGACGACCGACGGGGTCTCCTTGCTCGATCAGTTGGCGCAGCCCGTCCCGCAAGCCATCCAGCTTTGCCTGGCTCAGCTTGAGGCGCGCCAACAGCGGCGCATCGAGTCCCGTTCGGGCCGCCTCTGCGACATCCTTTTTGTTGGCTTCAAGGATGCGTTTTTCATTGGCGGTCAGCAGTCGGATGAGTTCTTCGAGCGCCTGTGTACGCTGACCGCCCTCTGCGGCAGCCAGTGAACGGGCAGACGTGCGGGTTCGGCTTGCGAGATCTTTCATTGATTGTTTCCTAAGACGAGCTTGTCCCAGCGCACCAAGACGACCGGGCCTACTGGGAGAGCTTGAAGCGCGTGGGATCCGGTCCATGCCCGTGCGGTGTCTGCGGCACAACTCGCCGTGCCCCGACCAAGGGGGGTCTCATCGAGGGCACGAATTTCCACGACCTCACCGGCTTGAAAGGAACCCGCAATTTTAGCCACACTGTCGGCGAGCAGGGATGTCTGTGGTTTCTTTAAGCACTCAATTTGGTCGGGCTTTAGGTACATGGCTCCGCCTACGCGCGCTGTATGAAGCATCCACTGTTGATTGGGGGATAGGTGGCCTGCAGCCGGGAACCAAGTTCCCGTTGACTCGTCACTGAGGACGCGGTGGAGCGCTCCATCCAAGCGACCCGATGCAATCACAGTCGTGCAGCCTGCCTGAGCCGCATGGCATGCGGACCGGATCTTTGACTTCATTCCACCTCTGCCGGCTCCCGGGTCCTGTTGGGCGTCCACCTTTGTCGAAACAGCCCACGTCTGAATGCGTTGGGCGTCCGGGTGCTTAAACGGGTTCTTGTCATAGACGCCGTCGACATCAGTCAACAAGATCAAAAGGTCCGCATCCAGCTTCGCCGCGAGGATGGCCGCGAGCTGGTCGTTGTCGCCAAAGCTGACACCGTGTCGCCTGACGGGCGTGCCCTTGGGAGGCGCCGCCGCAACCGAATCGGTGTAGATGAGTTCCTCAGTGGCCACAACATCGTTTTCATTGATGATCGGAATCACCCGGTGCCGGAGCAGCGTCTTGAGGGTTGAACTCAGGTTCGAGTACCGCTGCTCGTCGTCGAAGTCGGACTGCGTCAGCAGCACTTGCGCACACACCAAACCGTGGTGATCGAACTTTTGTTCGTAGATGCCCATCAGTCGTCCTTGGCCAATGGCAGCGCAGGCTTGGCGGGTGGAGAGGTCTGAGGGCCCGGGGGGGAGGCCGAGCGTGTCGCGACCGAGGCCCACAGCACCAGAACTGACCAGCAATACTTCGCACCCGCGGCCAGCCCAGTCCGCCATTTGGGCGATCAGTGAGGTCAGGCGATCCATCGCGATGCACCCATCATCCGAAGTCAGAACACGGGTGCCGAGTTTCACGATGATTCGGTTCGGGCTAAATCTCAACATGGCCGGCTCTTTAGCCTGTTTGTGTGACAGGCTCCCGTGAAAGAAGTGGTCTTTACGCGCTGGTATCACGCTGTCGAGCTACTCTTCAGTCGGCTCTTGATAGCAGGGCAGTGGGAGCGGATTCTTGTCCAATCCTGGCTCCTTAGCGACGGCATCTGCCCACCACGGCATGGACTGGAATACCTCATACTGGTCGTCGAACAGCGGGCATTCCGCCCGAATGGGCGGCCCTTCTCGGGGGTCCACCGTCAGGCGCAAGCAATGCAGTCCAAGTCGATTGGCTCGGGTGTTCTCCCGCCACCATCGATTTACTCGCGTGTCTCCGTGGTCCGAGTCGCCGATGCACGGATGATGAAGGTCGCGTACGTGGCGACGAACCTGATGGAACCGTCCGGTTTTGGGCTCGACCTTGAGCAGCGAGCAGCGAGGGTCGTGTGAACGTCCGAGAAGAACGACGGTACTCTCCGCTGCCTTCAAAATCCCATTGTCGTCTTTCATGGGAGTGGTGACGGTAGTGATGGAGTCGTTTGAGTAATGCCCGCGCACGAAGGCCACGTACGTTTTTTGCCCCAAAGCCAACGCTTGCTGGAGAGGGGCAGCCCACGAGCGTGTTTTGGCAAACAGAAGGCATCCCGAGGTTTGAAAGTCGAGTCTATGAATTGGATACACACGGCCACCCACTTGGTCGCGGACCCACTGCAGGCATGCTTCTGCACGAGGGTGATGGGCATTTCGGTGAACGAGCAGTCGCGGTGGTTTGGCCACCACGATCCAGTGGTCCGTCTCGGCGAGTGTGTGAAGCGTGGGTCGGATCGGCATCGGCGGGCTGTAACCCGCCGGGAGCGGGTGTCGGGCTCAGCCTGAGTCCGGACCGGTCGGAGTGGGTTAATGGGTGGAATATGTCCGTACGCCCCTCCGAGATGTGCAGCCTGCTTCGCGGTCTTCAGTCATCCATCTGCACAGCCCTCGAGGACCTCGATGGTCGCGAATCCTTTGTTGAAGACGCCGTGGATGGGCCGCAGGGTGGGCTGAGTGCGCCGCGAGTGCTCGCTGGTGGACGTCACATTGAGCGAGCTGGAGTCAACTTTACGCACTCCATCGGTGACCGACTGCCGTCGGCGGCGACCAATCGGAGACCCGAACTTGCCGGTCGGGCTTTCGAGGCGGTTTCGCTTTCACTGATTGTACACCCGCGGAACCCCTATGCGCCCACAACACACGCGAACTTCCGGTGCTTCGTCGCGACCAAAGAAGGCGAGCCCCCAGTATGGTGGTTTGGAGGCGGCTATGATTTGACGCCGTACTATGGGTTCGATGAAGACGCGGTGCACTTCCACCAGACTGCGCGCGCGGCCTGTGACCCCTTCGGTGATCATTTGTATCCAGAGTTTAAGGCGGCCTGCGATGCCTACTTCTTCCTTCCCCATCGACAAGAGGCGAGGGGTATTGGTGGGGTTTTCTTTGATGACTTTCGCCTGAAGACATGGTCGGAGACGCTCGCGTTTATGCGGTCGCTGGGGACCAGCTTCGAGGCAGCCTACATGCCGATCATCACGCGCCGCAAGGACCACCCATACGGGGACCGTCAGCGTCAGTTTCAGTTGATGCGGAGGGGTCGGTACGTCGAATTCAATCTCCTGTACGACCGGGGAACGAAGTACGGTGTACAGTCCGGTCGACGCATTGAGGCCGTGATGTGCTCCATGCCCCCCATGGTGACATGGTCCTACGATGCGCAGCCCGACGATGGCTCTCCGGAGGCTGATCTTCTCGAACGGTACCTCAGACCTCGAGACTGGGCGGACTCGCCATGAACCTGCTGTTGATGCGCCACGCCAAATCATCTTGGGAGCATGGCGACTTGGCCGACCACGATCGCCCATTGAACCATCGGGGTCGTGACGATGCACCTCGAATTGCGAAAGTCATCGTGGAAAATGGTATTCGTCCCCAGCGGATCCTCGTCTCATCAGCCGTGCGCACTCGAGAAACCGTCGAGCGCATGTTGCCATTGCTGGGCGATGTTGCCGTTCAGGTTGTGGATGAGCTGTACCACGCGAGTCCGACCGCGATTCTCAATGTCATTCACAAGCATGGAGCCGGCGCTGACCCTCTCCTTGTTGTGGGGCACAACCCCGGGTTGGAGACGACGCTGTCCAACATTGTGGGTCACATTGTCCCCTTCCCAACCGGTGCGTTGGCTCACGCCGTGATTCGGCCCGGACAGTCCAGCGTGATCGAAGGGATTTGGCGTCCACGGGAGCTGCCTCCCGAATGAACCGGGTCTCGTTGGGCTTGCTGGTCATAGGGACGATTGTTGTTGCGGCCGAGATTGCCCTGCGAATGCAGCATTCGGGCTTGCCCAGCATGGGCGGCGCCATGCGTCCTTTTGTGCCGGCGGAGCGACCCGCGGTTTTGGCGATCCAAGACGACATCGAAGGCTGTGTTGAGACCGACTCGAATGGCGAGCCGCCGACCGCTTGGCGGCTGCAGTATGGCGACACTGGCCGTCCATCGCTTCGAATTTTAGTGGTGGGTGATAGCGTCACATTGGGACAGGGTGTCGAACCATCCGCGACCTACGGTGCCCGTCTCGGTTCCGCCATTGCTGCTTCAACGGGTAGCACCGTCGAGGTGGTCAATGGTGCCGTCAATGCAGCGGGGTACTGTGGGGTGTTTCGTTCCATGCACCATCACCATGCGCACGGCAGTTTTGATTGGACCGTGGTCGCTTTGTTTGCCGACGATCTCGAACAACGGGCCGTCCTTCTGGAGGGAGACCGTATTCGTGCAAACCCGGCCGCCCTCAGTGGCTGGGTAGCGAAAGCAGCGACACACAGCTACGCCTTCAACGCAGTCTGGTATTCGGTGGTGTCGCAAGCGGTTCAACGCCTCGTACAGTCGGATGATCCGCTTCCGCCCCACATCACCCGGCCCGGACGGAGCGTTCCACCAAGCACCATTGCAAACCTGCGGAAATCAATCGCCCTTGCGGCGCCAATGAGGCCCATCTTTGTTCTCCTGCCGCCGGTCGGTTCCGTTGTATGTTCGCCAGATTCCGACCCAACCAGTGAATGCGGCTGGATGCAGTCTGACTTAGAACGGATAGCCGAAGTGCTACACGCAAGCGAAGTGGAGTGGTTCGATCTACGGTCGTACCCGGCCCCCGAACACCAACTCGAGTCAGAACAGAGACAATGGCGACGCGATGGGCGTCTACCCGTTCATCCCAATGGCGTCGGCCATGGCGTTATCGCAGATGTGCTTCAAGGCCGCTTCACGTCTCGCTAAGCTTGTTCCGCAGCAATCGATTGGCGATGTCTGGAGCCGCGCGACCCCCAGATGTCCGGAGCACTCCCCCAACAAAGAAGCCGAAGAGCTTCTTGTTTCCGCTTCGGTATTGTTCGAGTTGTTCGGGATGACCGCTTAGGAACTGGTCAATGAACCCCTCGATGGTGGCTTCGTCTGTAATCTGCGCCAAGCCCAAGGTGTCGATAATGCTCGTGGGGGTGCCGCCTTGTTTGGCCATCGTCTCGAAGACCGTCTTCGCACCCTTTGTCGAAACAGTGCCGTCATCAATGCAGTCGACCAGCCGGGCGAGATCAGCGCCCGTGAACTTAAGTCGTTCGAAGCCAACGTCTTTAGCGTGTGCCTGAACGGCGTTGATGGTCCAGTTTGCCACGAGCCGAGTGCAGGCAGTGTGGGAGCGGGCCGTCTCGAAGAAGTCGGACAATGCTCGGTCGCTGGTCAAGGTCTTCGAATCCTTTTCGGACAAGCCAAGGTCGCGCTGATACAACTCAAGCCGTTGCGCCAGCTCAGGGTCTGCGGCGAGCAGTTCCGCCTGCACATCGCTTCGTGCTCGGCGTTTCCTCTTCCTTCGGGAGTCATCCTGTTCCCCGCTCGATTGCGGTTCCAGTTGCGGTCGTTTGGGGACTGGCGGTGAGGGTTTGGATGTGGGTTGAGACCATGAATCCTTGAGGGGAACGGTTCGGTTAAAACGCAGCCCCTCCTCGACGGCGTCCCGAACAAAATACCCTGTCCGTTCAAACTGCCAGTGAGAACCTGGGGCTGCATCCTGAAGACTTGGTTCCACAACGGCATTGACGATGTTCAGCGAGTCGCCATTTACGTGGTCGAGCAAGGAGCCTTCCGCTGAGTCCGGATTGGGTACTTTAAATAAACGGTCGTAGATGTAGATTGGGGCCCGGACCCCTTCGGTGGCGCTGACCCAGTGAATGGTTCCTTTGATCTTTCGACCATCGGGGGTGTCGCCACCCACAGTGGCCTCGTCGTATTGAACATGAATCGCGGTGATGGTTCCATCTGCTGCGCGATCCACACTTGTACAACGGACGACATAGCCGTATCGAAGTCGAATTTCTTCGCCCACGGTCATTCGGCGCCACCCCTTTGGTGGGGTCTCAGCGAAGTCCGATCGATCGATAAACAATTCGCGTGTAAACGGTACAGGGCGTGAGCCTTCTTTCGGCACATCATGGGGCCAGTGCGGACAGTCAAGCCACTCGGTTTTATCGGCAGGGAAGTTGTCGACAATGACCTTGACCGGATCGAGAACTGCCATCACACGCGGTGCCATGGTGTTCAGTGTGTCTCGCACAGTCCATTCGAAGTTTTCGACACCGATGATTGAATTGGTCTTGGCCACGCCGATCCGTTCGACAAAGTTGCGGATCGCTGCGGGTGGCACACCGAGTCGACGGAGGCCACGGAGTGTCGGCATCCTAGGGTCGTCCCATCCGGATACAAGGCCCTCTTCAATAAGTTGCCGTAGCTTTCGCTTGGAGGTGACGGTGTATGTGAGGTTGAGTCTAGCGAACTCGTACTGACGCGGCCGGCTTGTCACGGCCGTATTTTCGATGACCCAGTCATACAGTTCCCGGTTGTCTTGAAATTCGAGGCTGCACAGCGAGTGCGTGACATCCTCCAGCGCGTCCTCAAGGGGATGAGCATAGTCGTACATGGGATAAATGCACCACTTGTCTCCCGTTCGATGATGCTCCACATTCCGGATTCGGTATAGGGGAGGGTCCCTCATCTTCATGTTCGCACTTCCCATATCGCCCACCGCACGAAGAACGGCGTGTCCATCTGGAAAGTCACCGGCTGCCATCTTGCGGAAGAGGTTTAAGTTTTCATCGGTGGAACGATCACGGCCGGGGCTTCGGCCGCCGGGTGTCGTGACTGTGCCACGGATGGTGCGAAATTCTTCCTCCGAAAGGTCACATACATACGCCTTTCCGTCCCGAATTAAGCCCTCCGCCAGATCGTACATCTGCTGGAAGAAGTCGCTGGCGAAGAACATGTGGTCTCCCCAGTCGAAGCCCAGCCAGCGGATGTCCTCTTGGATACCGAGCACATACTCGGTGTCTTCTGCGACTGGATTGGTGTCATCGAAACGAAGGTGGCATCGGCCGCCGTATCGCGCGGCCATTCCGAAATCGATGCAGATCGCCTTGGCGTGACCGATGTGCATGTAGCCGTTGGGCTCGGGCGGGAACCGTGTCACTACACGGCCGTCATGCGTTTGATTGCGCAGATCGGACTCAATGATGTCGCGGATAAAGTTCGAACCGTGCTCTGGTGATTCGCTGGGCATGATCGGGTCCTCTGGGAAGACTCCCCCATAGCACGATCTGGCTTTGCACTCTGCTATTGGTTTGGCACAATTAAGGATAGGAAGTCTTGGGGGGAGGCCATGACCATCACACCGGTCGTACACGGAATTGTCGATGGACTGCTAAACGACGGTCGGTCCGCTGTTCCTGTTGCACAGACCGCTGCCATACTGGTGCGAAAAATTGAGGCCATGCCTGGACTTATGCGGTTTGGGATGCGGGTCTTGTTGATCGCCTTTGACTGGTATGCCGTGATTCGGGCGGGCAGACGGTTTCGATTCCAAGGGCCCGACGCTCAACGGCGTCGGATCGCGGAGTGGGCGAATGCGCCTCTCGGGCCCTGTCGGGACATGGTGGAGTTCCACCGAAAAATGGGCACATTCGTCGCGTTGTCGTTGGAGCAGAAGTGAGGGAGATCGACTGCGAAACCCTCGTGGTCGGCTCGGGCCCCGGCGGTTCCATGACGGGGCTGCGTCTAGCGGAGGCCGGCGAGGACGTGGTCGTGGTCGAGGAAGGCGACCACTACCATGTGGATTCAAGCGCCGATCACAGCCTTGAACAGATGGATGAAAAGTGGCGCTCAGGGGGACTCACTGCAGCCTTGGGAAGCCCCAAGGTGACCTATGTCGAGGGGCGCTGTGTGGGCGGTGCGAGTGAGAGCAATGCCGGGCTGTATCACGAGCCCATTCCGGAGGTCATCGACGCATGGGCCGACGACTACGGCATTTCCGAATTTGGTGCAGACGCTCTTGCGCCACATCTCGCGGCTGTGGTCGATGAGATCGGTGTGAGTCGGCGGCCGTCTGGGTTCAGCCCAGCGTCCAACGCGCTGGCAGCGGGAGCGGATTCGATGGGTTGGAAATGGGCAGAGATAGAACGTTTTTGGCGGTATCCGGACCCGAAGGAGCCCGGTGGGGGTGAGCGCCGCTCCATGAGTGAGACCCTGCTTCCTGCCATGGTCGCTGCGGGTGGACGCCTGCTGAGCCGAACTCGAATCGATCGCATCACCCGCCAAGGCAGAAGAGCTATCGCTGCGATGGGGCAGTCCGATGGCGAACCGTGTCGAATTTCGTTTAAGCGGCTGGTCGTGTGCGCGGGTGCCGTCCAGACTCCTCGTTTACTCCGCAACAGCGGGTGGACGCATGTGGGCAATGAGCTGACACTGAATCCGATGGTTCGGATTGTCGCACGGTTTCCAGACGTGGTGAATCGGCCCGAGTTCGGGGTTCCGGTAGTTCAAATTGAAGAGTTCAAACCATCGATGACGCTTGGTTGCAGCTATTCAGCACCGCCGCACCTCGCGATGTGGCTCGAGGGTTCACCATCCGAAGTTCGGCGTTCTTTGGAGGACTGGGAACGGATGGCTGTGTTTTACGTGAAGGTCTGCGGCCAAGGGCGGGGAACCGTTCGCACCATGCCATTACTGGGCGATGCATTGGTTCGATACCGAACGGATGCCGCTGATTTTGCCGCCATGGGGAAGGGGTTGGCGCGGTTGTCGGCGGCTCTGTTCGCAGCCGGTGCGGTCGAGGTCCATAGCCCTCTTCCCGGCGCGCAGCCATTGCGGAAGGCGTCGGAGGCTGCGTCGCTCGAGGGCGTGCTGAATGGCCGCAATGCCAGTTTGTCTGCGATTCATCTCCACAGCACTGTTCGCATGGGGGACCCTTCAAGGGCAGGGGCCGATTCGTTTGGGGCACTGTATGGCGCGGACAACGTCTGGGTGAACGACAGCAGCCTTCTCCCAACATCTCCGGGCGTAAACCCACAAGGTGCGATCCTCGCCATCGCTCGCCGAAACGTCCTACGATGGTTGGATGACCGGTGAAATAAGGACCATGTCGGTGCCCGAGCGTGCGGTGTGGACGGTCGGATTGATGGGTGGCTTGATGGCGATCTACCTCATGGTGGGGTGGTTCCGACTGCAGGGTGCCGATGCGCCCAGCATGGCGCCAACGCCGATTGACGGTTGGGTTCCCTTCTCGTTGGGCTGGCTGCCGGTGTACCTCGTGATGCTTCCGATGTCGTGGGCTCCCATTTGTGCGGCAGCCGATCGACGCCCAGTCTATCGATGGATGGTTGGGGTGGTGTTGATGTATGCGGTAGCGATCCCGATCTGGATCATGTGGCCGATCACAGTCCCTCGAATTCAGGTCGACGGGACTGGTTTTTGGGTGTTTGTTCTCAAGTTGATGCGTGCCTCGGATCCGCCGATAAATTGCCTTCCAAGCATGCATGTTGCGGTGGCTACGTTCGCAGGACTGCTTGTTCGGCAGGTCGACCGGACCATCGGTACGGTCCTGTTGATGGGCATGCCGCTCATCTGGTACGCGACCATGGCGCTGGATCAGCACTGGTTCGTGGATGGACTCGCCGGAATGCTGTTGGCGCTTTGCGCAGAGCGGGTGACACGCCGCTTGGTGCCGGTTCCGGCATCTTCACTTGTGGCATTGCCGCGGTTGGCCCATGCCTTTTGGTTGATGCCCTTTGCCGTTGTTCTTGGCGGTTTGTATGGGCTGTGGGCGACCGGATGGGTCGGCTAAAACTGCCAGGGAAACTTGCTAAAGTCCTGCTTGCGCTTCTCCAAAAAAGCATCTCGACCCTCTTGGGCCTCATCGGTTCCATAGGCGAGACGGGTGGCTTCACCGGCGAACACCTGCTGTCCCATGAGGCCATCGTCAATCATGTTGAACGCAAACTTCAGCATTCGTTGCGCGGTGGGACTTTTCGCGTTGATTTCCTCGGCCCACTCCAGGGCAGTTGATTCCAGTTCAGCGTGAGGAACAGCAGCGTTCACCATTCCCATCTCGAAGGCTTCTTGGGCCGAGTAGTTGCGTCCAAGGAAGAAAATTTCCCGCGCTCGTTTTTGACCCACTTGGCGGGCGAGGTAGGCTGACCCATACCCTGCATCGAAGCTGGCAACATCGGCATCTGTTTGCTTGAAAATGGCATGCTCCGCCGAGGCGAGTGTCATGTCTGCAACGACGTGCAGACTATGGCCGCCACCAACCGCCCAGCCTGGGACGACTGCAATGACCACTTTTGGCATGGTGCGGATTAGCCGCTGGACCTCCAGAATGTGAAGTCGCCCGAGCCGAGCAGGATCGACGCCTTCCGCACCCTCGTATTTGTAGCCATCTTTTCCGCGGATCCGCTGGTCACCACCTGAGCAGAACGCCCACCCGCCGTCTTTTGGGCTGGGACCATTGCCGGTGAGCAGGACCGTTCCGACATCGGACCACATGCGTGCGTGGTCCAGAGCGGTGAAGAGTTCGTCAACGGTTTGGGGCCGAAACGCATTTCGACACTCGGGACGATTGAAGGCAATTCGCACCGTTCCTTGGTCGATGGCCCGGTGATACGTCAAGTCGACAAAGTCGAACCCCTCCACGGGGCGCCAGCGAGACGGGTCAAACAACTCAGAAACCATGGACTTCTCCTCGGTACGGCGTCTAACGCATCTGAGTCTTTAAGGAGTCAGGAAATCAAGGAGATGCCGGCACGATTCCTCGATCATCCCATAGACCCGATCAAATCCCCCTTCGTAGTAGGGATCCGGCACATCGCGGTCCACTCCAGGTGGCGTGAACCCAAGGAGGAGTCGGGTGCGGTCTGGTGGTGAGCCGAGGTTCAGAAGGTTTCGACGGTTCGAGGCGTCCATGGCGATCACCCAGTCCCAAGACTTAATTTCAGCTGCGGTCACCTTGCGGGACGTTTGGTGGCCGATGTCGATGCCATGAGCAGCCGCGATTTCAAGTGAGCCAGGATGGGGTGACTCGCCCGCATGCCAGCCTCCCGTGCCGGCGGAATCGATAACGAAATCAGAAGCGCGTCCGGCCAGTTCGACCTGATGCCTAAAGATTCCTTCGGCAAGGGGAGAGCGGCAGATGTTGCCGAGGCAG
>Ga0160422_10001578_pt1 | contig 14234 bp, 5 predicted proteins | sample Fk160mmetaG_FD_108192 | JGI IMG/M metagenome (GOLD analysis project Ga0160422, IMG submission 108192) | Marine microbial communities from the Central Pacific Ocean - Fk160115 60m metaG | ecosystem: Environmental > Aquatic > Marine > Oceanic > Photic zone | place: The Central Pacific Ocean...
AGGCCTCATTGGTGGGAGCGAGGAGGGTGATGTCCTCGGCTGACGCAAGGGTGTCGGCCAGACCTGCCTCGGTCACGGCGGTGACCAGGGTGGAGAATTCCGGCCTTCCGGCCAGGGTTTCAACTATGTTCTGGGCATTGGCGGCCAGCGTCAGGCCTAATGCGAATGCCCCTCCTAGGAGTGACCTGATGCAGGTCTTTGTTGGGTATTTCATTGTAGTGTGGGATTTCCGGGCCGCGACTCGTCCAGAGGTCCCGTGACGACGCGCGATTCCGGGTTCTAGGAAAGTACGAGGCGCCCTCTTAAAATCAAATGTGGTGCAGGAGAAAAAATCTGGAGAGCCCGCCGGGGTATCTGCTGGAAGGAGAAAGAGCGGAAAATTACTTTCTTTCCGGGACATCCCGAGGGGAGGCTTCACTCGTGAACTGGGTTTTCTCGACGTGCCGGAGTTGCTCGTCGGACAGAAAACCTACCGGCTTGGAGTATGTGCTCCCAGAGAGTTATGGCCGAAATTCATTCAGAAGAAGACTCTCTCTCAAAGTAAGGCTCCCTCGGCTCAGGAGGTCCGCCACCATACGATTGGAGGGATTCGAGCTGAGCACGGAGTGGTTTGAATCAAGATACCCCTCATGAGAGGACAAAGGGCCTCGCGGGGATCAATTTCAAAGGATCATGTGAGTATTCCCGAACGCTTGGCGCTTGAAAAATGGACCGTCGGGGGCTCCAATCAGAAGTCCACCATGAGACTACCCATCATCGTCCCTGCGTTCGTATTCTTCGGGGCCGGGCTATTAGCGGCCCGGGGTGAAGCCCTGACGTCGGAGCAGACGGAATTCTTCGAGAATAAGATTCGTCCGGTCCTCGCGGAGAGTTGCTACGAATGCCATAACAGCATCGACAAGAAAAAGGGGGATCTGGCACTGGATTGGAGCGAACCTCTGATCGATTCCGGAGTGATCGTCCCGGGAAACCCTGATGAGAGCGCCCTCATCAAGGCAATCAGACATGACGGTGATTTCGAGCCGATGCCTTTAAAGAGCCCCAAGCTGGCTAAGTTGATTATCAAGAATTTTGAGGACTGGGTCAGGATGGGCGCTCCAGATCCCCGGGTCACCAAGCCAACAAAGGAGGAGCTTGCCAGTCAGGTGGACTGGGATGCGGTGCGCGACAAGAGGTCTGAGTGGTGGTCGTTCCAGCCCGTTACCAGAAAAACTCCTCCCGAGGCGGACGCAGCCGAATGGAATCAGACGGAGATTGACCGATTCATTCATGCCGGTCTCCGGGAGAATGGGCTTGAGCCACAGAGTGTCGCAGATCCCGGAACCCTCGTGCGGCGCCTGCACCTGATCCTGACGGGGCTGCCTCCCAAGCCGGCTGAGGTGGAGGCTTTCATGAAGAATCCCAGCGATGAAGCCTATGAGGACTTAGTCGATCGATTGCTGTCCTCCAAGGCTTATGGAGAGCGCTGGGGGCGCTACTGGCTTGATTGGTTTCGTTATGCTGAGTCCTATGGCAGCGAGGGAGATCCGAATGTTCCCTACGCAGGACGCTACAGGGATTATGTGATCCGGGCTCTTAACCAGGATGTGCCCTATGATCAGCTTTTGCGCGAAGCGGTGGCTGGCGATCTGCTGGAAAAGCCCCGTGTGAACGATGAAGAGGGACTTAATGAGAGTGCGATCGGCCCTGCTCATTTCCGCATGGTTCCGCATGGCTTCGGGGTTACCGATGCCTATGACGAGCAGATCACTTTTACCGACAACGCAATTGATGTGCTGACCAAGGCCACCATGGGGCTGACTGTATCGTGTGCGCGTTGTCATAATCACAAGTTCGATCCGATCAGCCAGAAGGATTACTACAAGTTCTACGGGATGGTCGTGAGCAGCCGACCGGCTATCGTCAATGTGGATTCCCCGGAATTGAGGGATCTGCACCGGGAAGAGCTTCTGGACCTCAAGGGTCGGATTCGTTCCGCGCTTGGTTCCCACTGGATGAAGCAGGTGGATTCCGCTCTGGGAAGGTTGTGGAACGATAAACTGGACAAGATCCCGGACACGGACCCCCTCGCTGGATGGGCAAAATTAAGGGACAGCAACCCGGAGGAGCTGGTCCGGGAGCTGGAAGCCATGAGTAAGCGGTATGAAGAGGGAATGGCGCATAATGAACAGGTAAAGAGCAAGGCCACCTTCTATGCAGATCTTCGGGAACAGGCCGGTTATGACCGGTGGTTCAGGAGCGGCAATGGCCTTGGCGACAAGGTCAGCCCCGCCGGCTCGTTTGTTGTGGCTTCAGAAGGGGCACGGGCACTTAGGGGAATCTATCCCGCCGGAGTCTATTCTCATATGCTCTCCGACAAGCACAGTGCGACCCTGAGTTCGGTATTCCACAGAGCCAGGGGAGGACGTAATTCGATCCGGGCAATGGGAGAAGGTTCGATTGCCCGGTTTACCCTGCGAAGCTATCCGCTTTCCCACGGAGGACTTCACCCCACTCCCGGCCTCCGGCCTCAGGTAAGCTGGATCAACCTGAACAAATACAAATACTGGAACGGGGAGAAGGGGTATTATCATATCAATACTTCTTCGGACTCCACCTTCAGGAACGGAGGAAACGAACGTTCGTGGTTCGGGGTCTTTGAAGTGTATGCGGGAGATGAGGCGATGCGGGAACTGGGCGCGCCAATGGTCGCGCTGCCGGGAGACTTGAGCTCGATCAGAGATCGTAAGTCGCTCGAAGGTTTTTACCGCCGTTCACTCATGGACGCATTGACCGGGTGGAGCAATCTCAAGATGAATGACTCCCAGGCTCTCCTGCTGGACTCAATGGTCAGTCGGGGTTTCCTGCCAAGCGAGGTGGCGGGGCTTCCGGAGAGCCTGAAAATCCTCTTGGAAAAATACCGCAGTCTGGAAGCGGAAATCCGTAATCCGGCCCGGGTCCCCGGTGTAATGGACGGGGAACCATGGGATCAACCTCTTCTGGATCGGGGCGATTACAAGAAGGAGGGCGATCCTGTAGAGCGAGGTTTTCTGGAAGTGTTCGGGGGGCGGACTTATACCAAGAATGGGAGCGGGCGTCTGGAGTTGGCCGAGGATATTGTGGGGAAGGATAATACCCTCACGACCCGGGTCATTGTGAACCGGCTCTGGCACCATATCTTTGGACGGGGTCTGGTTGCATCAGCGGACAACTTCGGACGCTTAGGGAGTGAACCAAGTCATCCTGAACTCCTTGACTCCCTCGCGCTTGATTTTCGTGAGAACGGGTGGTCGATGAAGCGAATGGTCCGCCAGATGGTCATGAGTCGGGTTTTCCGCTCCGCCAGCAGAGTGCCGGTGGCGAACAGGGGAAAGGATGATGCAAATCTTCAGCTGGCGTATTACACCCCGAGGCGTCTCGACGCAGAGGCAGTCCTCGACACGATCCGTTTCGTGGCCGCCAACGAGGCTGGCCAGCGAGCTGTCTACACCAATCAGAAACGTAATGGTCTCAACCCTTTTCTCACGGCGTTCAACTACCCGATCCCGACGAGTACGGTAGGAGTCCGCAATGTAACCAATGTCCCTGCGCAGGCTCTCATGCTGATGAATGGGGAGACAACCAAGAGAGCTGCCCGGCAATGGAGTGACCGGGTGAAGGGGGACCCGGACCTGAAGTCAGATCGGGAGAGGATCCAGAGATTTTTCATGCAGGCCTACGCCCGTCCGGCAAGTGAAGAGGAAATCACAGCCTGCCTAGATTATCTTTCCGGGAAAGTGAGCGATAAGCTGCCTAAACTTGAGAGGGAACAGGCACTTCTCAGGGAGAAACTTGCGGCCCTGCGGCGTGGTCGGCAGGAGGAAATAGCTCCTGTCCGATCCAGGTTGCAGGCCGAAGTTGATGCAAGAAATGAGGCTCAGAAAGACTTGGGAGAGGTTCAAGTCGACCTCAAGCCATTCGCGCGCTGGGATTTTGATGGGGATATCAAGGACTCGGTGGGAGCAATGCACGGTGAAATCAAGGGAGCGGCCAGGGTGATTGATGGATCCATGTTCCTCAGGGGAGGAGGCGTCTGGACGAGGCCAATATCGAAGGATCTCCGAGAATTCACCCTCGAAGTTCAGGTGCAATTGGACAATGAGAACCAAACGGGCGGTGGAGCGATGAGTTTGCAGAGATCCGACGGCAAAGTGTTCGATGGGATCGTATATGCGGAGGTGTCTCCCCGGACATGGCTGACTGGGAGCGATAAACATTCCCGCACCGCTCCCTTTGGAGGGGGAGAGGATATGGAGGCCGACAAGCGGCCAGTCCGGTTGATGATGGTCTACAAGGCAGATGGGACAACCATTGCTTACCGGGACGGGAAACCGTATGGGAAACCGATCAACAAGGGCAGGGTGGAATACAAGAAGGGCAAAGCGCAGGTCGTCTTCGGGACCCGGCACGGACTTTCGCCGGGCGGCCCCGGCAGATCCCTGACGGGTCGCATCTTTGAGGCGCGGTTATACGACCGGGCGCTCACCCCGCAGGAGGCAGCAGCGGCTTCCTCGGGAACCCTGCTGGAGGTGGTAACGGAAGGTTTGCTGGCAGAGGCAATGGCCCCCGCCCGTAAAAAGGCTGTTGAACGCTTTGATGGAGAGATTTCCCTTCTTGAACAGCGGCTTGCAACGGTCGAGGAGGAGATTGAAATTACCCGCGAAGCTCTCAATGCGGGAGGAGATCCCTATTTCAAGATTGCGCATGCGATTCTTAATTCCAAGGAACTGATTTATGTCTACTGATCCCAATTTCTCTTCTCACGACCCATTTCGTCCTGCCCTTGCGGCTGACAGGCGGGAGTTTCTCAGGCTGACCTCGGGAGGAGTGAGTGCCCTTGCACTCTCGAGTCTGATCAATAAGGGACAAGCGGCAGAGTTGAGTGGGCCCAAACTACACCATCATCAAAAAGCGAAGTCCGTCATCCTGTGCTACATGTCCGGCGGGTTTTCCCATGTTGATTCGTTCGATCCCAAGCCGATCCTCAAGAAGATGCACGGCAAGCCGCTGCCCATGGCGATTGAGAGGACCCAGTTCGACGCGGTAGGCAACATCATGGCTTCGCCATGGGAGTCAAAGAAGTGGGGACAATCGGGGCTGGAGATGACGGACATGTTTCCCAAGATCGCGGAACGTGCGGATGATCTCGCCATCGTACGCTCAATGACCGCCAATTTCAGCGAGCACTCTCAGGCCAATTTCTTCATGCACACCGGGTTTCCCTTCCTGGGCTATCCCAGTGCCGGATCTTGGGTGACCTACGGATGCGGAACCGAGAATCCGAACCTTCCCGGGTATGTTGTTCTTCGTTCGAACAAGGCCTCCATTCCGCATGGTGGAGTGAGTATCTTCGGCAATGCCTTTCTGCCCGCCACCACCCAAGGTTCCATCTTCAACATCACAGACAAGCAGGCAGTTCCCAATATCAATCCGGCCATGCTCAAGGCCGAACAGCGCCGGGCGCTGGATCTGATCGGAACACTGGATCGGCGCTTTTCAGAGCGGATGGCAGCCAAGGATGCGGTCATCTCATCAATCAGGAATGCTGAGACAGCCTTCCTCATGCAGCAGGCGGTTCCTGAGCTGACGGATATCAGCAAGGAAAGCGAATCCACCCGGGAAATGTACGGGATCGACAGTAAGGACGACAACAAGGCCCAGTATGCGCGGCAGTGTCTCATGGCTCGGCGTCTGGTGGAACGGGGCGTGCGCTTCGTGGAACTCTCGTGCGCCAGCTACGGTATTGGAGCGGGAGGAGGGGGGAACCCATGGGACCAGCACGGGGATCTCAAGCGAGGCCATGGAGCAATGGCCGGTCAGGTCGACGGGCCCATCGCCGCTCTGCTCAAGGATCTCAAGGAACGTGGAATGCTGGAAGAGACCCTTGTAGTGTTCACTGGTGAATTTGGACGGGCTCCTTTCTCGCAGGGAGGCCACGGTCGCGATCATGATCCCTTCGGATTCAGTGCGTGGATGGCGGGTGGAGGGGTGAAAGGGGGCAGAGCCCATGGAGCAACGGATGAATTCGGCTACAAGGCTGCGGTGGATATCTCGACCGTTTACGATTTATGGGCCACGGTCCTGCATCAGCTTGGGATCGACCATGAGAAACTGACCTTCCGGTGGAGTGGACGGGATCTCAGGCTCACGGACGTCCACGGGCACGTCTGGAAAGATCTTGTGTGAGCGAAAGATCGTTTCGTAAGGCCGTGAAAAGTCGTGGATGTTCTCAGAGTGCGTAGTCGCACACCCTTTCACGGGAGGATGGTGGAATGCGAAAATTGAAGTGAGCTAAAAGCTGTAGCCAAGCCCCAGTCCCGCACTGAATCCGCTGAGGTCCACATCAAATGAGCTGCTTCCGACGTTTCCGCTGAGATCTTCTGTGTAGTCCTGGCGGAGATTTACCTCGAGAGACCAGCTCTCGTTGAGCTGGTATCCGGCTGATGCCTGAAGGTAGAAACCCCAGAGAATAGAGCTGCCAATGTTGTCGGCGGACGAGCTGTCAATCACCAGAGGAGCTCCATTGTTGATCTGCTGGAGAAGTTGATCACTACGCATCGCTTTCCACGATGCGACATTGAGTGCAAAGCCCGCCCCCATTGAGGCATAAAATCGGTTTTCGAACCGGTAGGAGGCCTCTGCACCGAATGCCAGGCTCCAGGTGTCAAGGTCGAGGGATTCTTCGACAGTATCATACCACAGGGCGACGTCCGAGGTTCGCAGGGTGGGGCTGAAGACCCGGCTGCCCGCTACCGGTTGGTTGGGAACCAGTGGGGCCACGATATTCGGAGCTCCCGTGTACGGTACTTCCCGGGGGAGGTCCAGACCGCTGATATCGTAAACATCCGTGGCCGCAATATCGAATGTATCCATCTGCGCTCGAGCAGAGAGGGTATTGAGACCGCGGCGCATGCCGTTGATTTCTGCGAAAGAAACATGAATTGAGGGTCCAGCACTCCACCCATTTCCTAGTTCACCCTGGTAACGCAATTTCAGGTAGGGAGCAGATACGCGGTCGGCTTCCTCATTCCATCCGGTTGCCGCGGCGCTGGAGGACCGGGTGACTTCCTGATTCTCTCCTCCTGACGCGGTAAAAGAGAGCGTGTCACCCTGAATTTGCCCGAGGTCATCGTAGCCGTAGTCTGTGGTTCGGGTTGCCCGGGCATCAGGACGAACGAAACCATTATCATAGGCGCGTGCAAATGGCCCCTCCGCCGGTCCAATGCCAGGCACGGGGATGCTACTTGGCTGGAAAATGCTGGGAATATTAAAGCTGCTGATTCCCGTGCTGAAATCAATGTCGCCTATGCTTCGCCACGATATCCCCGCTCCGAGAGTCCAGCGGCCGGCAGGCGATCCCGGTGAGACAGGGATGATCTCCTTACTTGATTTAGGCGAGGGTTGGATGACGTCCTTTGCTGATGGTGGCCGGAGAGCATCCTTTGCTGATGGTGGCTGGAGAGCATCCTTGGCTGATGGTGGCCGGAGAGCATTCTTGGCCCCGAGAATCCCATCTCCTGCGGTAGTCATGGAGAAGGGCGTCAGGAGAGAGGTAAGGAATGCGATTCCTATTCTGGTATTCATGGTGAAGGGGGAAGAAGAGGTTTCAAGGTCTGGGTTCGGGGTCCTTCCTGATCACCCGGTAGAAGCGGGTTCCAGCAGTGTTCGGGTGACTCGATGTTTTTGGCGGACCATTGTCCACCCATTGTGTGACATTGGCTCCTGCCGTGACATCGGGAACAACATTGACCCAGGTTTTTCCGTCCCGACTATATTGAATGGTATATACTGCTCCGACTTCGGAGATAAATTCGAGGAGCTTGTCCCCATTGGGGAGGGAGCCTACCCGATTCAATTCAATTCCTGGCGTCGAGAATAACACCTCGACAGGGTCCACAAGTTCAACCTGAAATTCAGGCTGGAAGCCTCCACTTGCGGTGACTTGAAAGTATTCCACCACGAGGTCAATGCTCTCGCCCGCTGCGAGAGGTTGGTTGTAAAGCAGGAAGGCCGTGCCCTCGGGCACTCCCTGAGAATTATGGACGGTTACATCGCCCGGTAGTCCATCAATGAGCAGGCGGAACGCCGGGATCTCCAGAGGATTGTTGTTGGTCACCGTAATGGTTTGCTTGAACAGGGCCGTCTGCAGGTCAAGAGTGATATCCCCCTCCTGGATTGCCACGCTCCCGGGACTGACCACGCTTGTGGCTTCTCTATCGAAGTCATCTTCGGTCGTTATGATCCTTCCATCGAAGGAGAGCAGCTCTGCCGAGGTCGCTATTGTGTCAATACCTGCGGGGACGCTGGAGGATACATCGTAAAGAATTGCAAAGCTAATGGCGTCACCCGTCGGCAGATTCGCGATGGACCAGACAGGAGGGAGAGGTGCTCCGTCGGGGCCAAACCCGACGATCGTTGTTCCCGGAGGAGAGGCTGATTCGAGTTGAATGGCGAGGTTGCTGGCGTCACTGGGGCCATTGTTGCTTGCCGTGATGACATGACTGAGATTTCCCGGGGTGCCACCCTCGGAGTATCCAGCGAGTACCGGATCGCGGGACTCGACCACCTCGATGGCAATATCGGCCTCCCTTTCGACAGAGGCACTGGACGCAATGGAGTTGTTCTGGGGATTCACATCTGTCTGGGCGACAGAAATCACCGAGGCAAGATTTGTGATTACGTCGACTCCTGCTTCCGTTGAGGGTCCGACGGTGAGCCGCAGGCGCACTAGAGAGGTACTCCCGACCGGAAGATCTCCGACTGTCCAGGTGACAGACTCACCAGTGCTCTCGGTGGTTGTGCCGGCCAAAGGTTCTGCTTCTCCAAGGCTTACCCCCGGAGGCAGGTCGAAATTGTTCCGAAGCGATACATCGCTGGCAAAGGAGGGGCCCAGATTGGTTACGGTTACCATGTATTCAAGGTTCAAGGGGCCGGATCCGGCGATGGTTGGGTCAGCCAGTGCCATATTGGTAACCTGGAGGTCCGCTCTCGTGATAATGGAGGCGGCATCGGAAACTGCGGTTGCGGTTGAAACGTTGGTCTGAGTGACTCCTGTCAGGGTAGCGGTGCTGGTAATGACGTCGACGCCCTCATCAGCGCTGGGGTCAATAGAGAGAGCGACGGTAAGGGTTGCGGTAGTTCCCGCCGGGAGAGAGGGAAGGGTCCAGATACCTTCCTGATAGGTCCCCTGATCCGGTGTGATACCCGCCACTGCAACTCCCTTGGTGAGAATACCAAGTTCCTCGCTGATAGTGAGGTCTGTTGCGGTCGAGGGTCCTTGGTTGGTTACTGAAACCGTGTAGGTAAGTCCGCCTGTGCCCGCGATGATTGGGTCAGCTGACTCAAGCTGGTTGAGGCTGACGTTGACAATGGGCCTCACCTGAAGGGTGTCCGTTGACGGTCCACTGTTGCCCAAGGAGCTGGTCAGATCGCCAGTGGTATTGACGAAGGTCCCACCTTCAATACTGGTGACTTCCACCTGAAGGATGCATCGACCACCAGCAGGGATCCTGCCGTTGGAATAGGAGAGCAGGGATCCTCCCGGACCCGCACTGGCACTCCCTCCTACACAGGTGCTGGAAAAATTCACGGGGTTCGAGAGAACAAGACCATCGGGCAGGGTGTTGCTGAATGAGAGGCCAATGGCATCGAGCGGAGAGGTGCTGTTGTCGATGGTATAGGTCAGGATCCCAACCTGCCCCGCGTTAAAGTCAGGCGAAAATTCCTGTGTGAACAGAGGCGGGGCTACGATTGTCAGATTGGCGGCGGCTCCGGGGCTGGTGCCAAGGGAAGAGGTGAGATCACTGGTCGTGCTCCCGTAGGTGCCTGCGGTCGCCTTGCTGGTGGTCACCTCGAAGCTGATGGTGCACACGGTGCCAGCGGGAACAACCGCATCCCCGCTTACAGAAAAGGTATTTGTGTCACTTGAGAGGCTGAAAATGCCACCTTCTCCGCAGTTCAGGGTTTCTACCGGAAGCTGTTTTCCCGGGGGCACGTCACCCCTAATCACTCTGATTGCCTCGGGGAAGATATCTGAAAATGCCAGACCGCGTGCCTCAATCGCGCTCGCGGTGTTGTCTATGGTGTAGGTGACCGTGCTCTGGCCTCCGATGGGAACCGCACTGGGAGTGAAAACCTTCGTGATTGTGGGTGCTATTGGCTCCACTACAAGGGTGTCTGTGGCAGGAAGGCCAGTCCGTGGCTGCCCGTTGACTTGTGCACTCAGACGGCTTGTAACATTGAGATGAGGTCCAAAGGCGGCGTCCACCGGGACGGAGACCTCCACGGGAAAAGAACAGGTTTGTCCAGGAGCCAGACTGCCACCCTCTACCACGAGAAGGCTGGTCCCCGATATGCTGGAACCCGGACCGCATGGTTCAATGTTGATTTCCGGGACCTCGATGGAGATGTCGTCAAACCAGGCCTGGACAATCTCCGTGCCAGACGTGGAGCGGTTGGTGTATGCCCCGATGACAAGGGTATGGGAACCAGCGTTCAGGGGAATTTCAACGGAGGCCTCCCGCCAGCCGGAGTCAGAGTCGATCTGGTTATCGCTGCTGCCGTCGAAACGCAGCAGAGAGTTGTCAGGGCCGTCGCCCCAACGGATTCCATCAACGGTGAGAACGGCCTCGCCGTATTCGTCGTTGTCGAAGTCTCCTGCGAGGTTGAGCCGGTAGCGCACATTAACGGTCGCGAGAGCCGCTTCCTCCAGGGTAAAATCCCGGCTCGACCCTCCAGAGCTTTCAGGAGAGAAAAAGTTAGCAAAGAAATTCTGTCCCCCGGTCTGAACTCGCAGGGCTCCACCCTCGCTGCCGCCCGTCGGATCCAATTCTCCGGAAGAGAAGTCGGGGTCGGGGGTGTCTTGAAACGGATCATCCACATAGGTAAATCCGCCCGCGGCAGCCCGAGAGCCGGGGATGAGTTGAACCTGGAAACCTACATCGCTGCTCTCGAGGGTATTCTGGTGTACTTCGATTGCTATCGAGTTCGTCCCCTCAACCAGAACGCCATTGAGATTCAGGCCACCTGTCGAAAAACCAGTTTCATCCCCAAGACCGGCAAGCGTGGTAGTGGAGATCTCCCCCTCAGGCATGCTTGGCGTCCGAAACACCTCAATGCCGTTGATGTAGATCACGCCACCGTCATCCAAGAGATATTCCGCGAGCCACTCTGTTTCAGAAAGCTGTTCCAGCGAGATCTCAAACGTATTTCTAAAGAGGTAAGTCGTGATCAGATTCTGACCATTAGCCGCCGCTCCGATACCAAACAGGAGATCCTCTGCTCCGGGAAACCCATCGATACCCCCTACCTGGATGGGCACCTCTTCTGATTCCCAGGGGCCTATGCTTGATGTGGAGACATCGAAACTGGCCGAGTTCCAAGCATTTCCTTCCTCGTCAACGGGGTATCCATCGTTGCTGCCATTTTCGTTCTCAATACGATCGAGATAATCCCACTCTCCGGTAATCACCGGACCTCCTCCTCCCGCATCTCCATCAAATCCTGCTTGAAGCAGTGTCCCGCCCCGTGTGGGGATCTCAGTCGCCACCAGTCCGGGAAGAGTCGCTTCCAGATCATCGGTGAAGCTGAGGTTGGTAATCGTGTCGGTGGCGCTGTCATTTGTGATTGAGAAAAGCAGAGTGCCGGACTCCCCGGGAGCAATGGGGTTGTCTATAAACTCCTTGTCAAAAGATACGTTGAGAATTGAGGAAGGGTCGATGACCTCGAGTTCGGCGAAGGCCAAGCCACCAGAAACAATTTCGCCACCGATGGCTCCGACGGCAGTCAGGTTGCTGGAAATACTGAGATGAGTTCCCGGAATGACGCCGACCACTTCGAGGGTCAGAGTGCATGTCTCACCTGCAGGAAGGGGGACCGGATCCTCGGGGGATACGTCGATCGCCTGAGTGCCATTGATTGCGGTGATGCTGATCCCCGGACAGTTGGTAGAGACTGACGGAGGGGTCGCAATCGCGATTCCCGGAGGGAAAAAATCACGGAACGACAGATTGAGAACGTCTTCGGATCCCTGATTCTCGATCGTGTAGATCAAGGTTGACCTGCCTCCGAGTGGGACAAGGTCCGGAACGAAGCGCTTGCTGAACCCCAGAATGGGTTCCGAGGAGGTGAAGAGCGTGGCAAATGCCGGGGCGCTGGGGCCTACCTCGGAGGTGAAGTCGGCAATGGTGAGATCGTGAGGCCCCCTTATGTTCTGGGTCACCAAGGCCTTGATTTCACATGTCGAGCTGGTGTCAACCGCTCCTCCCGAAAATCGGAGGAGGGATCCCTCATTCTCGGTAGCCAGGGTGCCTCCGCACTCGGAGGAAAGGGCTCTGATGGTGAGACCCTCAGGCATGGAGAGGGTGAAGGAGAGCTGGCTGATTGGACCGGGGTTGATGGTGTTGTCCACCGTGATGGTGAGTTCGGTGGTGCTGCCGATCCCAACGGTATCAGGCGCGAGCAGCATTTCGATCGCCGGAGGCGACGCGACGCCTGCAAAAGAGATGGATTGCGTTAGAAGAAATCCCATGCACCAGGTAAGGAAACGGGATAATGCAAGTCTGCTGGCGGAGGCGGTGTGAGAGTTCATCGATGAAAGACGCGCGGCCGTGAACGGGCGTTCAGCAGCTTGTTTTGCATCTGGTTAGTCAACAAGCCTAATTCGTTGCACCCTGGCAGATTCAGGGTGGCATTTCATGTTGTCATTCAGGGAATTACCGTTTTTGAGTAAGGCTGGTTTCGTAACTTCCGTGCCTCAAGGCCCTTCTGGTAGGAGTTTCACTCCAAAGCCTACTTGCCTAAACCTGTAAATTAGGCGAGACTGTGGGTCAGCCCCCTCTCCTCTATGCTGCCTTCGCAGCTGGAGCGCAAATTGATCAAAATCCATGAAACCGACGAGCCGACTGGCGACTTGCGCTGCCCTCCGACCCGGTTTCACGGCGATGGAGCTTCTGGTAGCGATCTCGGTTGTGATGGTTCTTGCTGGTCTCACCATGCAGGTGATGAAGAACGGTCGGGAAAAGGCTCAACAGGTGCGTGCAACCCAGAAGATCAAGGATCTGGGGACTGCCTTCGTTGCCTACACGGGTGAAAATGGGGGCTTGCTGCCCCGGGAAAACTACTCTGGATCGGGGGATACCTGGGAGGCCGCGTCGGAGGAAGCGGCGAGTGAGGTGTGGTACAATGCTCTACCAATGAGCATGGCGGCAAAATCTGTGGGCGAGATTGGGGAATCCAGAGAGCCCCAACTCTTTTACGAGGAAGGCTATCCACTCTTCGTTCCCGGCGCCCCTTACCCGAAGAGTGAAAAAAAGCTGGAGAACCCCATGTTTGCAATCGGCATGAATAGTCGGCTGCAGCGAAGAGAAAATGAGACGGGAAATAAGCCCCAGGGCACACTGGCCTCCATTCAAGTCCCGGTGAACACGGTCATATTCCTTGAGCGTGGGATGCCGAAGGACCAGATGGTGATACGATCTCAGGCAAATTTTTCAGCCTCGCCGAAAGCAGGTCCTAAGGCCTTCGCTGGAAGGCATAACCAGAAAGGGCTCCTCTTGTTTGCGGATGGGCACGTTGAGGTAAAGTCTCCGAGGGAAATTCTGACCGGAAGTGGGGCGGTGAAGACCCTCGAGGAGGGAAGCAGCGTGGTCTGGACGCGGGATCCGGACGATGACCCGAACTAAGCGATTGTGTTGGCCGCATTCCGCCCTTGCAATCGGGGATCAATTCTTGCGCAGTCCTAGAGGCCGTTTAGCCGGTTGTGCGTAAGCCAGCGGCGATGGCATTGATCGACAGTAGCATGCGGGGTAGCAGGGCTTCTGCCTCACTTTCTCCACCGGATCGGAGTTGCTGGCGCCATTCCCTGAGGAGCGCGACCTGCTGCTGGTGAAGAACCCGGAGGGGGGCTTCCCGAATCTCGAGAGTTTTGGCCATCCGGGGCCTCCGCTTGAGCATGTCCCCGTCATACAGCTCGGTTAGCAGCTCACGGGTTCGCTTGAACTCAGCGACAATGATCTTCATGAACCGGTCCCGAAGAACCTCATCCTCAACCAGGGAGGAATACTGGGTCATTACGTCAATGTTTGCTGAGGCAAGATTCGTTTCGACATTGGTCAATGTATACCCGAGGAAAGAGGATTCGCGGAACTCCTGCTTCATTCGTGCGAAACGATCTGGTTGCTGAAGCCTGAGAGATTCCAGAGCGGTGCCTACTCCAA
>Ga0160422_10001579_pt1 | contig 14232 bp, 11 predicted proteins | sample Fk160mmetaG_FD_108192 | JGI IMG/M metagenome (GOLD analysis project Ga0160422, IMG submission 108192) | Marine microbial communities from the Central Pacific Ocean - Fk160115 60m metaG | ecosystem: Environmental > Aquatic > Marine > Oceanic > Photic zone | place: The Central Pacific Ocean...
AAAGCCCTTAAGGGGTAAGTGAGGCGATGGGCATTTCGAGCGGAAAAGGTCCCAAAGTTGCAGTTTTAATGGGCGGTTGCTCTCTAGAGAGGGAGGTGTCGCTTATTTCTGGACAGGCATGTTCTGCAGCTTTGAGGGGCAAAGATTTTGAAGTTTTAGAACTTGATGCTGGGCATGATGTCGTTCAGCGTTTATCGGAATTACGACCTGATGTGGTTTTTAACGCGCTTCACGGGCGATGGGGTGAGGACGGTTCTATTCAGGGGGTGCTGGAATGGTTGCGAATTCCTTATACTCATTCTGGCGTGATGGCTTCGGCATTAGCCATGGATAAACATAGAAGTAAGCACATTTTCTCAGATTTCGGTTTGCCAACGGCAGAAGGTTTTATTATCGATAAAACGAATTTAATAAACGCCCATCCTCTTTCAAGCCCTTATGTTGTAAAACCAATTAATGAGGGCTCTTCTATCGGTGTGTATTTTGTTAATCCAGCAAAGGATTCTCCTCTAAATCTATCGTCAGACATGCCAAGTACTGTTATGGTTGAAGAATATATTCCCGGCAGAGAACTTACAGTTACAGTGATGGGCAAGAAAGCGTTACTCGTCACCGATATAATTACACAAAGATGGTATGACTATGATGCCAAATACAAAAATGGCGGTTCGGTTCACGAAGTACCTGCTAAAATACCAGAAAAAATTAAAGAAAAATGCCTTGAGTATGCTCTTAGTGCACATGAATTAATAGGGTGTAGGGGAATAAGTAGAGCAGATTTTCGTTGGGATGAAAGTTTAGGACTTGATGGATTAATTTTGTTAGAAATTAATACTCAACCTGGGATGACACCTACCTCTCTTGTTCCCGAGCAAGCAGAGATTTCTGGGATAAAATTTGGTGATCTATGCCAATGGCTCGTGGAGGATGCATCGTGCGATCGCTGAAACGTAAGGTGAGAGCAAATATAGATCCAGCTCCATCAATTATCTCATATCGCCTGATGCGATTGATGCTTATTCCACGGCTGCGTTTAATTCTCACTTTAGGCATTCCCTCAATTGTTATTTTTTGTGGAACTTTAGTCTTGTTTTTAAATATTAATGTTCACGAAAATATTGAAGCTTTAAAAAAAGAAATGAAACGTGCACTGGTTGAAAGACCAGAATTCATGATAAAAATAGCTTCTGTCGATGGGGCTTCTCATGAGTTGGCCCATGAAATTAGGGAAATTATGCCCCTAGATTTTCCCGTTAGTTATTTTGATCTTGACATAAAATATCTTCATAAGGTTTTGAATGATATTCCGGCTGTTGCATCGGCCGCAATAAAAGTAACAGTCAGCGGCGTGTTGCAAATTGATATCTCAGAGAGAATACCAGCTTTTATTTGGCGAAAAGATGATGTGATATCAGTTATTGACGAAAACGGTAAATTTATAAGACTGGCGACCTCTAGGCTTGATTACCCAGAACTCCCTTTGGTTATAGGAGAAGCCGCAAATTTATCTATAGCAGATATATCAAGTTTGATGGAAGATAATCATTATTTTCTGGATCAAGTCAGAGCCTTCGTAAGAGTAGGCGAACGTCGTTGGGACCTTGTATTGGACAACAATCTTAGGATCATGCTTCCTCAGACAGAATTTTTGGCTGCATTTGATCGTTTGATGTTAATGAGCCAGTCCGGCTCATTATTTTCTAACCAAATATCAAGTATTGATATGAGACTAGTTGAACGTCCTACGGTTAGGATGGGCGCAGTGTCGATGGATCCGTTAACGTACAATAGCAGTGGAGATTTGTAAAAAAATGGCTGAATTTTATAAACTGCAGCGCGCTATGCGTGCAATGCGCCAGTCAGCGTTGCAACGCGGTGCACTGGCGATCCTTGACCTAGGCAGCACAAAAATTAGTTGCCTGATATTGCGTTTTGACGGTCTTGATCCCAGTCTTACCTCCGATCAAGTAGGATCTTTAGCAGGTCAGTCATCTTTCCGCGTTGTAGGATCTGCAATAACCCAATCACGAGGTATTGAATTTGGCGAAATCTCTTCGATGCAAGAGGCAGAAAGAGCAATTCGAACAGTTTTACAATCTGCTCAGAAAATGGCGAACTTAAGGGTTGATCACTTGATTGCATGTTTTTCCGGGGGTGGTCCACGTTCATACGGATTAAACGGGAATGTTAAAATTGAAAATCAAATCGTACGTGATGAAGATATTGCGAGAGTTTTAAGCTCGTGTGATCGTCCTGAAATCGGTGACGGCCGAGAAATATTACATGCGCAGCCTGTAAATTTTGCATTGGATCATCGGTCTGGACTTGTAGATCCTAGGGGACAGATTGGAAACAAGTTAGATGTAGATTTACACATGCTTACAGTACGAGCTAAAACGATAAGAGACTTGGCGCATTGTGTCAAAAGGTGTGACTTAGAGTTGGCTGGCGTCGCATCAGCAGCTTATGTTTCTGGCAGATCAACTTTGGTGGAAGATGAACAAGAGCTCGGAGCAGTTTGTATCGACTTTGGTGGGGGATCGACGAGTTATTCCATTTTTCTAAAGAAGCATATGATTTTCGCTGGTTCTATTATGCTTGGAGGCAATCATGTGACACGCGATATCTCGTTGGGTCTTCAAGTTCCCATATCAGTGGCGGAAAAAATAAAGACAAAGAATGGTGGCTTGATAGCTACAGGTCTCGATGATCGCGAGTTAATTGAAGTTGGGGGCGAAACAGGGGATTGGGAACACGATCGACGTACTGTAACACGCAGTGAACTGATAGGCATCATGAGGCCACGTTTAGAAGAAATTTTAGAGGATATCAGAACTCAGTTGGAAATAGCCGGTTTTTACGAACTCAAAAGTCAAAAATTTGTTTTAACTGGAGGCACTTGTCAAACCCCAGGGTTAGATACTCTTGCGAGTCGTATACTTGGCCAACAGGTGCGTATTGGCCGACCACTAAGAATCCATCGTTTGCCTCAGGCTTATTCTGGGTCAAGTTGTTCAGCGTTGGTTGGCTTAGCTCTTTTTGCAGCTCATCCGCAGGATGAATGGTGGGATTTTGAGCTTCCAAGCGCCGGTTACTCATCTAGAACTGTTCAAAAAGCAGTGCGTTGGTTACGTGAAAACTGGTAGGGTCTATATTTAGTATTTTGATCGAAATGCTGATAATGCCCAAGCTTGAAGTACTATATTGTGTGTCAATTTGCTATTTTTTAGTGACCTTTTACAAATTTATGGGTATAACTGATTCAGTTGTTTGAGTAGAAAATAATAAAATCCATTAACGGATCACGGGCGGACCTAACTATGACCTTAAATTTATCGATACCAGATCAGAATGATCTGAGACCCAGAATTACTGTTTGCGGTGTTGGCGGCGCCGGTGGCAATGCTGTCAACAATATGATTGAGAAAAGTTTAGACGGAGTTGATTTTGTTGTCGCAAATACAGATGCTCAGGCTCTTCAGCAAAGTCGTGCAAATAGCAAAATACAGCTTGGTGTTAAAGTTACTGAGGGTTTAGGGGCTGGTGCTCGAGCTTCAGTGGGAGCTGCCGCTGCTGAAGAAAGTATTGAGCAGATTGTTGATCAGCTGGCTGGATCTCATATGTGCTTTATAACCGCTGGAATGGGGGGAGGTACTGGTACAGGAGCAGCACCAATAATAGCTCAAGCAGCACGGGAGTTGGGCGTGCTCACCGTAGGTGTCGTAACAAAGCCGTTCCAATTTGAAGGAATAAAGCGAATGCGCCAGGCTGAAGAGGGTGTTGAGGCTCTACAGAATATGGTTGATACTTTAATTATCATTCCGAACCAAAATTTATTTAGAATAGCGACAGAAAAAACAACATTTACAGAAGCTTTCAGTATGGCTGACGATGTTTTGTATCAAGGTGTCAAAGGCGTAACTGATTTAATGGTTCGCCCGGGCTTAATCAATCTTGATTTTGCTGACGTTCGTGCAGTTATGGACGAAATGGGTAAAGCTATGATGGGAACTGGAGAAGCTGACGGAGAAGATCGAGCAATTCAATCTGCTGAAAAAGCCATTGCAAACCCACTGCTTGATGAGATTAGTCTTAAAGGGGCAAATGGTGTGCTTATCAATATTACAGGCGGTTATGATTTGACTCTTTTTGAATTAGACGAAGCTGCAAATAGGATAAGAGAAGAAGTTGACCCTGAGGCAAATATAATAGTTGGATCAACGCTTGATCCAAATTTAGAAGGGGTGATGCGTGTATCAGTCGTGGCAACAGGGATAGAAGCCAATACTAAATTCATTCCAGTGTCTGATGAAGCTATAGAAAAACCATCGTATATGTCCCGGGGAGTTACTTCTGCTGAAGAGGGTAAAGCAGCTAATAACATGGCTGAAAAAGTCTATGCAGAAGCAAAAAGAGAGCAGATCGAAAATTCTTCCTTACCGTCAGCTGAACCAGGTTTATTCGAAACGCAAAACAATTTAGCCAAATCTGGGTTTGATCCTGTTACAGCTGGTGAAGATAAACCTCATCAACAAGCTACTAATGGTTTTGAACCACTAAGTAGTTCAAATAGCAGCGATAAAACAGGTGTCGAGCAACCAAACCCACCTGGTACCCCGTCCAAAGAAACCCTTGAGCGTCTTCGTGCTGCTGTATCGAAGTCTCCAAACAACAATCAAACTGAAAATGCTAGACCTATGGTCGCTACCAAGAACCTAGAAGTTAAGGATAAGCCACGGTTTGGTATCGGTTCTTTAATTAGTAGAATGGCGGGTACGAATCCGGCGGCACCGATACAAAATGAAACTCAAAGATCTGATCAGGATAGTCAGCAAATTAATAATAACGCCGTATGCGATGATACCGATTTTAACAAGGAAAAGATGGAGGTTCCTGCTTTCTTGAGACGCCAAGCAAACTAAATACTTTAGCTCTGAACACACAACAGATTTCAAAGGTGAAGAGATTCAATAAAGTCGCCGTGTAACAATTAGATACAAAGTTTGAATTGTTTACTGGCTCATTGCAATATACTGTGATATCTGATTTACAGCTAAAGGCAGTTACTTGCAAACTACGCTTGAAAGTTCAATAACATTTTCTGGGTTAGGCCTGCATTCAGGAAGGCCAGTACGTCTCTCTATTAGGCCGGCTCCTAGAAATCATGGTATTTTATTTAAACGTAAAGATATTGAAATTGGAAATCCTATTGTCCGTGCGCGGTGGGATTATGTTTCGGAAACCACACTGTGTACCAGGCTCAGTAATGAAGATGGAACTGCAATTTCTACCATAGAGCACCTTATGGCGGCACTTGCTGGTTGCGGAGTCTCAAACGCATTTATTGAACTCAATAGTGAAGAAGTTCCGATTTTAGATGGAAGCGCTGCTCCGTTCGTTAAAGGAATCTTAGAGACTGGTACTAAAATAATAAGCTCCTCTTCAAGAATTATAAAGATTATTCGCCCGGTCATGTTTGAAAACCAATTTGGATGGGCGAGATTAAGTCCATATAAGCGTCCAGAAATGGAGTATTTTATTGAGTTTGATGATCTTGTAATTGGTAAACAAAGTAAAATACTGAATATGTCTAATGGATCATTTGTAAAAGAGCTTTGTAGAAGTCGGACGTTTTGTAGTAATAAGGATGTTGAGACTATGCAAAAAAATGGTCTGGCTTTGGGCGGAAATTATTCTAACGCAGTTGTTGTCGATGGTGATAAGGTTTTATCGCCTGGGGGTATGCGTTATCAAGATGAGGCAGTGCGTCATAAAATGCTCGATGCATTTGGTGATTTAGCTCTTGCGGGTGCTCCAATTCTGGGTAAATACGAAGGTCATAAGGCCGGACACTTTATAACTAATTCACTTCTTCGTAAGTTGTTTTCAAAACCAGATTGTTACGTAATAGAAAATTGTTGCGAAGATGTATTTAGCGTTTTACCAGGTTCCGGTGTCAATTTGGATGAGTTTACAGCAGTAGCCTGACTATCAAAACTTCCAACGATGTTGTTATATAGCTCATTATTGAGCTATTCAAATATCACAGATCCGTCTATTGTAATACTACAAATCAATTAAACGTAGAAACTTTTAGATTATATTATTATACACTGAACAGTGTGCAATAAATAAAAAATATGTTGCATAATGATCTTGTTACTAAAGTGCTTCTCACTCCTTTGGATTAGGTTTTTCGTGAAAACTATAATTATTATACCTGCCCGTTATGCGTCCAACAGATATCCAGGTAAGCCGTTAGTGGGTCTCAATTTGCCTAATGGAGAAAAAAAGTCCTTAATTGAGTTAACCTGGCGAGCTGCAGGTAACGTTAAAAATGTTGATGATATTTTCATTGCAACGGATGATAGCCAAATTGCCAATGCTGTCAGTGCGTTTGGTGCAAAAGTTATAATGACATCTTCGAAGTGTAGGAATGGCACTGAAAGATGTGCGGAAGCTGTTGACAATGCTAAGTTAGATGCTGACCTGATAATCAACTTTCAGGGAGATGCACCGTTAACACCACCTTGGTTTGTTGAAAGTCTAATTCAAGCTATGGATAACGATGATGAATCTAGTATGGCAACGCCAGTTGTAAGGCTTGATCGTTTGACCTATGGCCATTTCCTAGAAGACCGAAAAAAGGGTCTAGTTGGTGGCACAACTGCAGTATTTGGAGTTGATAATTATGCTCTTTATTTTTCTAAGGAAGTTATTCCGTTTGTGGATGTTGAAAAATTAAGTAGTCATTCCGATATACCTGTATTTCATCATGTTGGAGTTTATGCATATCGACCAAACGCTCTAAGTTCTTACGTGGAGTGGCCCATTGGAAAATTAGAAAAACTTGAAGGATTAGAACAGCTAAGATTTCTTGAAAATAACCAACTTGTGAAATGCGTAGTGGTATCGGCTCGCGGTAGAGTTTTTTGGGAACTTAATAACCCTGATGATGTAGCGAGAATTGAAAAAGTAATCGGCGATGTACTTTAGATATAATTTCTAGCCGCTAATAACGGTAATGCAATAAATTAATTATGACTTAGGATCTTGAGTGGATTTATGTTGTTTGGTGATACGGGGTACGTAGAGTTTAAATATGAGGAGCAGATAGCTAAATGGGCTGAGATTGCAGGAAAAAAAGGAAATGAGATTCTTGCCAATCCAAATCAATTAGCAAAATGGCTCCAGTGTGAGGGAACCTGGTTCGTTGGAGTTGATGTTCTTCCAAATGACCCACAGGGGAATTTTGAAGGAGTTAAATTTCCAAATACTTTCAGGAATTTAATGGATAAAATTAATCTGAAACCATTTCATAAGGCCCAACTGTCAGTTATTTTTCCTGGGTATCCGAAACCGCGTGCTGGGGATAGTGAGGCTGCTTTTGAATATAGATTGAATAGAGACGCTGCTCACGTGGATGGGCTTTTGCCAATTGGTACAAAAAAAAGACGGTACCTCATCGAGACTCATGGAATTATTCTGGGTATTCCATTAAACAATACTCACTCCGGTGCCAGCCCGATAGTCATTTGGGAAGGATCCCATTTAATTATGAAGAAAGAATTTTCTACCTTATTGTCAAAAGTACCGCCATCAAGTTGGAAAGATATTGACATAACAGATACATACAAAAAAGCTCGACGATATTGTTTCGAATATTGTAAGCGTACAGTTATTGAAAGCCCCGTAGGCACAGGATATGCCTTACACCCTTTACTACTACATGGAATGACACCGTGGGTTTCTCCGTCAAAAGGATTGGAAAGTCAAAACAGGCAAGTCGCTTATTTTCGGCCGCTGCTGAATAATGTACAAGATTGGCTTTCTATTCTCTAATTTCCCAAGCTTTTTGCTCTTCCGCCGCGTCTGATCCTTAGTTCGGAAGATCTGTTGAGGAGTTCATTTATTATTTCCTTTCTTTCTGCGTCACTCATGTTTGACCAACGTGAAATTTCATCAATGGTTCGAAAACATCCAGTACATATGTTCGCCTTCGGATGTATAATGCAAATATTTACGCATGGAGAGTCTACCTCGTTTCGTTTCCATATATCGTCACTCATTGTGGCACTTTATATCTGTTTTATCATGCGATATTCTATCTAACGCTCCTTGGAGGATATAAGATGCTGCGACATGATCAATTACTTCGCTGCGGCGTTTTCTATTTACATCCGCCTCTACCAGTATTTTCTCTGCAGCGACAGTTGATAACCTTTCGTCCCAGAATGCTATTGGGAAATCTTTAAATCCGATTATGTTTCTCGCAAATGCTCGTGTCGATTGACATCGTGGCCCCTCAGATCCGTCCATATTTTTGGGGAGTCCAAGAATAATTCCCGATATCTCTCGCTCTGCTATGAGATGAAACAAGATTTTGACCTCTTCACTAAACTTTGTTCGTTTAATTGTTTTCAGTGGAGTGGCAACAGCTCTCAGTCCATCTGAAATAGCGACTCCAATTGTTTTGCTGCCTAAATCCAAACCCATTAAAGCTGAATTTTTAGATAATGACTCAGCAAAGTGTAAAATATTTTCATAAATCATTATTTTAATCCTATATCTTGGGCAGCGGTATTCAATATCTCCAGAGCAGAGGGGCTTTCTATAAAAATATTTTTCGCCTGTTTCCATGCGGAATTGGCACGTTGAATTTCACCAAGAACGCCCAACGCACTTATTAATCTTGCCCACTCGTTAGGACTTCCTCCGTTGGTTGACAGCCTCTTTGATAATCTGGAAACCATGCCCCTAATCATCTCCTGTCTTTCCTCATTGCTCATCTGCGATGCATTATCAATATCTTCGACAGTTGGTCCGGGAGTTAGCTCTATAGAAGGTAATTCAAATTTTGTATCACCGGCTAAGACTGCTAGCCTTTCAATATCATCCCTAATTAATGGTATCCATGGGGACTCCAAATTATCAGTTTTAAGTAATTGCTTCCAAAGGCGAAGTGCTAAATCTGGACGGTCATTTTGTGCCAACATCAGACCTATGTAATACTTTGCGCCACCGTTCTGAGGATTTATTTTTAGTGCTGCTCTCAATGCTTTTTCGGCCTCAGGGGAAACAATGCCATCAACTTGATTTATCAATAAATCTGCGTAATTAAAAAAGTCTAAATCCGACGCATTATCACCCAATAGTTTTAGGAATTGTTGTTGAGCTTTAACGGCTTCATCAATATTTCCAATTTTGGCTTCTATTCCAGCGAGTAATTTTAGGCCTTCTATGTCAGTTGGACGCTCGGCAACCTTTTGCCTCAGTTTTTTTACTAACTTTCCATAGTTTCCTTCTGGAGTATTAAATTTTCGTCGGCTACCTCTGTCTTGTAATAGCTCCCCCTGAGAAGCCCGTGCTTTAAGTAGTTCATTTGCATTTTTAATTCGTTGGTTCTGAGATATGTTTTCATACCCAGGTGCACCGAATTTTTGATAAATAAATGAGCCCCCTACGATTAAAATAATGAGAAAAATTGTACTTAAAATAAGGCCAGACACTTTTGTTTCTTTTTTGAATGCAAATTTTTTTCTTTTACCTGATTCTATAATGCGTCTACTAATCTCAGCCTTTATTCTTTCAGCTTCATCAATAGCGATTATTCCTCTAGACAGCTCTTTGTCGATATTTACAAGTTGATCCTTGTAAACTTCTAGATCTGAGTTGGGAACGATATCAGGGGCTTCTTGTGTTATTGTACGATAAAAGTATATCCAAATTAGCGCACAAATTAAAAAGATTATTACCCAAAAAATCATATAACTAGCTCATAAGTTCTAATCTTTGAATTTGTACCCTTTGCTGATTTATTAAAAAAGCCCAAAAGTATATATAGATAATTAAATGGCGCAAAATTGTTTTATCGTGACGCTCTGAAACGAAGCTTGCTATTTCCTTTATGGCACCTTTTAATCATTGAGGGAATGGATTCGTTTTAATGAAAAAGTATTCAGCTTTTGCCGTTGCTCGTGAAGCATTACGAGATCATTTAGGTTGGGAAAAGGCTTGGCAGTCGCCCGAGCCACGCAGCACATATGACGTAATTATTATTGGCGCTGGCGGGCATGGCTTGGCCACAGCATACTACCTCGGTAAAAATTACGGCATCACAAATGTTGCTATTTTGGAAAAAGGTTGGCTTGGAGGTGGAAATACTGGCCGTAACACAACTATAATTCGATCTAATTACCTTCAAGATCCGTCTGCTGCAATATATGAAAAAGCTCGATCGCTTTATGAAAATTTAAGTCAAGAGTTAAATTATAATATCATGTTTAGCCCCAGGGGTGTTATGATGTTAGCTCAGACCCAGCATGAAATAAGAGGTTATGAGCGAACTGCCCACGCAAACGCTTTACAGGGAGTTTCAACAGAGTTTATTAGTCCGCAAAGGGTTAAGAAGCTTTGCCCAATAATAAATATTGAAGGGCCTAGGTATCCAGTTCTGGGAGCGCTCTGGCAGCCTAGAGGGGGAACGGCTAGACATGATGCGGTTGCATGGGGTTACGCCCGAGCCTGTTCTGACATGGGAATGCACATAATCCAGCAGTGCGAGGTAACCGGTGTCAATACTATGAACGGTAAAGCGGTTGGAGTTGCGACAAGTAAGGGTACAATTCTATGTGAAAAAATTGGCATTGTGGTTGCTGGGCATTCTGGTGTTTTAGCGGACATGGCTGGATTTCGCTTGCCGATAGAGTCAGTTGCCTTACAAGCTTTGGTATCTGAACCTATAAAGCCGTGCATGGATGTTGTTGTAATGGCAAATACTGTTCACGGATATATGAGTCAATCTGATAAAGGTGAAATGGTTATTGGCGGTGGTGCTGACGGATATAATAATTATTCTCAAAGAGGCTCTTTTCATCATGTTGAAGAAACAGTACGAGCGCTGGTTGAAACTTTCCCAATTATCTCAAGACTGAAGATGTTACGTTGGTGGGGTGGAATTGTTGACATGACAGGTGATAGATCACCAATTATCTCAAAAACGCCAGTAAAAAATATATTTATGAATTGTGGTTGGGGAACCGGAGGGTTCAAAGCAATACCTGGATCGGGTTGGGCTATGGCTGAACTGATTGCGAAGGGCGAACCTGGCCCACTGGCTGAAGATTTTAGAGTTACTCGCTTTCGCGAGGGTCAATTTATTGATGAAAGTGTGGCAGCGGGTGTTGCTCATTAAAGAGGATAAATATGCTAATTTTTGAGTGTCCATACTGTGGAGTTCTTGCTGATGAGACCGACTTAGCGGCTGGTGGTGAAGCACATTTAAAACGATTTGGTCCAGGCTCGAGCGATGATGAATTTGTGAATTACCTGTTTAATCGAGAAAATCCAAAAGGTATTCATTTCGAACGATGGAGACATGTAAATGGTTGTGGGAAGTGGTTTAATGCGGCCCGCTGTACGGTGTCTATGGAGGTTTTTGGAACATACCCTGCACAGACGTTAGAGCCACCTGCGGAGATTAAAGACAAGATTTCTGAGAAAAAGCCTGGTTGGAAATGGAAAGAATTTTCATGATTTATCTTGGAACCAAAAAAGAAAAAGACGATTTGTTTGCTACGTTCGCAGGAGTTTGGTTTTGAGTAAACGATTTTCAACTAAAGGCAGGTTAATTCAGGCTGATAAACCAATCAATTTTAATTTTAATGGAATAAACTTCACTGGTTATCGGGGGGATACTCTTGCGTCTGCTTTATTGGCCAACGATAAATTATTGCTAGCGCGTTCATTTAAGTATCACAGGCCTAGAGGTGTCGTATCTTCTGGACCTGAAGAGCCAAATTTTTTGGTAAATTTAGGAAAAGGTCATTTTTTTGAGCCTAATCAACGCGGTACGATGACTGAAATTTTTGAGGGTCTTTTTGCAACTTCTCAGAACCATTTCCCTACGCTGGAATATGACGTTGGTGAGATAAACAGTTGGTTAGCGCGATTTTTGCCAGCTGGTTTTTACTATAAAATGTTCATCCATCCACGCCCATTTTGGAAGTATGTTTACGAGCCATTTATTAGAATGTCAGCCGGGTTAGGCAAGGCTCCAAAGTTAAAGGATGGAAGTACCTATGAGCACTTTCACGCATTCTTTGATGTTGTGATTGTGGGAGGTGGAGTGTCAGGGCTACAGACTGCCTTGGCCGCCGCGAGGACTGGAGTTAAAATTCTTCTAATTGAGCAGCAACCAAGCTGGGGTGGGCGCGCTCAAGTAGATGAAGAACAAATAGATGGTTTTACAGTAAATGAATGGGTTCAGAAAGTTTTAGAAGAATTGAATGCCATGCCCAATGTTTCTCTTAGAACTCGTATGACGGGCTCTGGTATTTATGATCATGGTTATTTTGTCGGCTATGAGCAGTTAAATGATCATAGAGAAAGCAATGATGGGCCGCGACACAGGCTTTGGAAAATTCGATCGAAGCAAATAGTATGCTGTACAGGCGCAATTGAGCGCCCTCTTAGTTTTTCTGGTAATGATATTCCTGGGGTTTTACTGGCATCAGCTGTTAGGGATTATGGTGTCAATTATGGCGTATCTATTGGGCAAAAAACAGTTGTGATTACAAATAATGATGACGCATACAAAACTGCTATATTTTTGAAAGAAATCGGTTTAGAGGTGCCGGTCATCCTTGATGCACGCGAACATGGTGGTGGAGAGGGAGCTGCTAAGGCTCGGAAGATGGGAATACGTGTAGAATTTGGCAAAGTTATATCGAAGGTTACCGGCCACAAAAGAGTTTCTGGCGTGCATGTATGTTTGAGCTCTGGTGAGGGAGAAACCATTGAGAAAATAGCATGTGACGCAGTGGCGATGTCGGGTGGATGGACACCAGTAGTTCATTTGTGGTCGCATTGTGGAGGTAAATTAGAGTGGAGCGACGAGGGCTCTATGTTCTTTCCCGATAAGTCTAGGCCTCCGACAAATCAAAATGGTCAAAGTTTTGTCGAAACAGTTGGAGCTGCTTCTGGCAAATTTCAATTAAGCGAAATCGTTGATGAAGCTACTGATACAGGTTTTAAGTTAGGTATAAAATTAGGTGGAAAAGAAATTCGATCGAATGTTCCTGAGGTTTTGGAAAAATTAGAGCATCCTGTTGAGCCTTTTTGGTTTTCGCCTAAAAGAGCAAAAAGAAAGTTAAGAAATAAAACTTTTTTAGATTTTCAAAATGATGTAAAAATAAGTGATGTTGAACTTGCTGCGCGAGAGGGCTTTGAAAGTGTTGAGCATTTAAAGCGTTACACAACACTTGGCATGGCGACTGATCAGGGAAAATTATCCAATGTCAATGGTTTGGCGGTATTAGCTAATACGTTGTCCAGTCCAATTGGTCAGGTTGGCACCACGACTTTTCGACCACCATACACGCCAATTTCGATGGGGTCTATTGCTGGTTCCGCTCGCGCTAGCGTGTTTCAACCAGTGAGAATGTCACCAATTCACAGTTGGCACGTTGAGCATGATGCATACTTTGAACCAGTTGGATTTTGGAGACGACCGTATTGTTTTCCCAGAGAAGGAGAAGCTACAAACCAGGCAGTAAGCCGTGAAATCTTACAAACGCGCTCTTCAGTTGGGCTCCTTGATGCATCTACTCTTGGTAAGCTTATAGTCTCAGGTCCAGATGCGGGCACGTTTCTAGATTTGATTTATACTAATATGATTTCAAATCTTGCTATCGGTAAGTGTAGATATAGCTTAATGTGCTCTGAAAATGGTTTTTTAATTGATGACGGTGTTGTAGCTCGTATAGATGAAAATACTTTTCTTTGCCATACAACGACGGGTGGTGCGGAACGGATCCATTCACACATGGAAGAGTGGTTGCAAACAGAGTGGTGGGATTTAAAAGTATTCACGCAGAATATTACAGAGCAATACGCCCAAATTGCAGTAGTCGGCCCCAATTCTAGGAAGTTACTAGAAAAATTGGGTGGAACAGATATTTCAAAGGGTGCCCTAGGTTTCATGGAATGGAAAGATGCTCACTTGGGTGGGTTTCAAGCACGTGTTTTCAGAATTTCTTTTTCAGGTGAATTATCTTTTGAGATATCTGTGGGTTCATCATTCGGGCTTGATTTTTGGAAGACATTACTGGACGTGGGTGCCGAGTTTAATATTATGCCGTACGGAACCGAGGCACTACATGTCATGAGAGCAGAAAAAGGTTTTATTATGATCGGTGATGAAACTGATGGAACTATAATTCCCCAAGATCT
>Ga0160422_10001581_pt1 | contig 14227 bp, 16 predicted proteins | sample Fk160mmetaG_FD_108192 | JGI IMG/M metagenome (GOLD analysis project Ga0160422, IMG submission 108192) | Marine microbial communities from the Central Pacific Ocean - Fk160115 60m metaG | ecosystem: Environmental > Aquatic > Marine > Oceanic > Photic zone | place: The Central Pacific Ocean...
ATAAAGGCTTATTGTATTTATATTTAGAACACACATCGGCGTCATTAACTATTAATGAAAATACAGACTTAAAAGTAAGAAAGGATTTGGAAAATTATCTCAACAATATTGCTCCTGAAAACGAATCATATTACACACACACTTGCGAAGGACCAGATGATATGCCAGCGCATATAAAATCGTCCTTACTTGGTAATAATATTACGATCCCAATCACTAATGGTGCTTTAGTCCTGGGGAAGTGGCAAGGAATTTTTTTTTGTGAACATAGAAATATTTCAAGAGAAAGAATAATTACAGCAACTATTATGGGTCTTTAATTTCTTTGAATTTTAAATCCAATTTTTTTTCTTTCCATTTTATTTACCGTCTCCTCAATTTCCTTTTTTGAACAAGAGGAGACCCGTAGTTTTAAACCAAAATGAAACGCTAGTAGATCATGGTACTTTTTTTCATTTTCTGTAAAGTTACCGTCACTACGAGAAATTTGTCGTATGTGTAATAACACCAATTCTTTTTGTAGAAAAGAAAATCTTTGTTCATCATTTAAATAATCAACCATTGACAACATAACGTTTATAAACTCACTTTTCGCTATTTGAGATTCTTCAACCCATTCCAAAGTTTCTTGTATAATTGCCTCACTTGTATTTTTATCATTTGTCCACTCATTTAGATAAGTTATTATTTTATGAATTTGAGACTCATTATAATTTTCATCAGTACTAGTTGTGAATGAATAATAGATGAAATATAGGCAGTGTAGTGGACCTATTTCTTTTTTTTTATTTTTCATAAAAAGACAATTACGATATAAATTTATAATAAATCATATAATTATTGTGTATCTTTGAATTCAAATGTTTAATATCAAAAATAATAATGAAAAAAGGAACAGTAAAGTTTTTCGATGAAGATAAAAGATTTGGTTTCATCACAGAAGAAGGATCAGAACAGGAACATTTTGTGCACGCAACCGGGTGTGTAGATAGAATAACTAAAGGTGACTCAGTTCAATTTGAATTAGCAGAAGGGCAAAAAGGAATCAATGCTGTAAATGTCAAATTAGCTTAATACATTCTAGTATAGTGCCTCCATTATCTTCTAACATAATTATATTATGGAGCAATCATTTAATCGAGAAATAAAAATTTCATTTGAAGAAATTCATAACCGTTTAAATCTCCCAAGAGAAATCATTGTTTTATTTAATAAAGCAGAGCAAGCTCTAGAGAATGCCTACGCTCCCTACTCTAAATTTAAAGTTGGGTCAAGTCTTTTATTGGAAAATGGGTCTTATATAATTGGAAACAATCAAGAAAATGCTTCTTTTCCTAATGGTATATGTTCTGAAAGAGTTGCATTGTTTTCTGCAAAAGCAAATTATCCAGATTTAATAATTAAAAAAATAGCAATTACATGTTTAACAGACGATTTTATCATCAAACAACCAATTGCTCCTTGCGGAATGTGTAGGCAGGTTTTATTAGAGTATGAAGAAGAACAGAATTCTCCAATTGAAGTGTGGTTGTTTACTAAATTTAAAATTTTGAAATTTAATAAAGTTAAAGATTTATTACCACTATATTTTAATGAAGAGAGATTAAAAAAGAAAAATTAGATTGTATATTTACAAGTAAATAATAATAATCCCGTATAAAGGTAACGCTTGAGAAATTAACACTTATTTAAATTAGCGTGCATGTTTGTGGTAGCTAGGGCGGGTCTGGCTTTCTGTTGAAAGTTGCAGAATTACCGAATTAACGCAACTACGTTATTAATGTTTTATTGGAATTTCTCCAAGCCTTTATGCGGGTTTTATTATAATCAGACTTATTCCAATAAACTATTCAATTTTTATCAAACAAATCTCGTAGTCCTTCTTAAAAATAGAATCAGATTGAATTTTTTCATCACAAGTTGCCAGCTCTTCTCTTGCGCGTTCTACTAATAGTTTTTTTTCTTCATCACTCATTTCCGGATTTTTAAAAAATTCTGATTTTATAGAGATTGTTTTTTCTGCACAATCGCAAGCTGATGGGCCTCCGCAAGAGTATAAAAAAATAATAAAAGCGGCAAAAAATTTGTAATTCATATTAAATAAAACTTATATTTTTAATTATCATTTTTTAAAAGAGATAATAAACAATCTTGCATTTCTAATCCAAATTCTTTATTCTTTTCAATTAATTCTTCACAAGGTAGCATTTTTTGATCCCAATTTTCTTCTATTAATTTTTGTTCCTCAACTGTTTTAGTTAACTTCTCCATTTTACCTTCAATCCTATCTTTAGCCATTTCAGCACAATCGCACGCGCTAGGATCAGAGTTTCCGCACGAAATAAGTAAAAAAGTAGTTAATAAAAAAATCTTTTTCATGTTAATATTTTTTTTGTTTAATTATCATTTTTTACAATGATGTAAATCATTTAGTTAAGTAAATATAATAATTCAAATTTTAATTAAAATATTTAAAATCTATGTAGAAGGTACCGAGTGGAATTATTGAAGCAAAAAGAACAATAATTAACTTTTTTCTTTTCCAATTGAATTTTAAAGCTAAAAAAATTGCTAAAAAAACATAAATTAAAAATAATATCCCATGTGGCATTCCTAGGGTTTTAACCCAATATTCATTATTTAGAAAATATTTAATTGGTACTGCAATTAGTAAAAGAATGTAAGAAACACCTTCTAAATAGCTGACTATTTTAAATAATTTAATCATAATTTAATTTAACAATAAATCAATAATTAATAAACTTGATTAATTTCCATCAAAAAATTAACCTAGATTCATTTTTTATTTCTTGATAATTTTATAGTAATAATTCTATATATTTAAGTTTTTAATTTGGTCTTTATATAGTTTACCATTCATCCAGTTGGCCTTCAACTCTGCATTATATTTTTTATAAAAATTGATTGCTGGCTGGTTCCAATTTAGTACTTGCCAGGCTAATCCATTTGCATCAATTTTTTTAGCTGACCTAATACATTCTTCAAATAACATTGTTCCAATTCCTTGATTTCTAAAAGAATTTTTAACAAAAAAATCTTCTAAATATAAAATTTTTCCATTCCAGGTTGAATAACGAATATAATAAAAGGCCATTCCCACAATTTCAGATTTTGATTCAGCAAGTATTGTCCAAAAAAGTGGATTCTTATTAAAACCATCTCTTTCTAAATCTTGTAGTGAGATTAAAACTTTATCTAAGGATTTCTCATAATCAGCTAATTCTTTAATCAAATTAAAAATTTCTGGAGCATCGAACCTTTCACCTTTTCTAATTCTAATCATTAAACTTCTACCAAATTATTTTTTTACTAATAGAATGTCTAGAAACAATTCTTGGGTCAAAGGATTTAACAACACCTAAATAAAAAAAACCTAAACACTTTTCGTTATCTTCTAATTTTAAAAAGTTATCTAAGTTACTAATGTATTTTGGGGTGCTCCAATATCCTCCAATTCTTGAGTTTACTATACTCAACCATATATTTTGCACAGACATTGCGGTTGCGGCTATTTCCTCCCATTCGGGAACTATTTGCTCATGTCTTTTCATACAAACGCATATTATATGGCTTGTTTTCTCAAAATTCTCATATATTTTTTTTTCAAAAGATGCGTTAGATTTAATACTAACAATTGCTTTTGCAAGATTTTTTTTATTGTCATCACAAAAAATTTTGAAAAACCAAGGCTGGGTCATTCTATGACTTGGGGCATAATTAGCATTTTCTAAAATTTCTGTAACAACACTATCTTCAATTCTATCGCCATTAAAATACCTTGGGTATGTGGTTCTTCTAGATCTTAAAATTTCAGAGTTTATTTTATTAATCATATTATTTTATATAAAAACCAACGACTTTCCATTCTCCATTTTTACCTTTTAATAAGGTAACAGTTTCAGTTGCCTTTATTTTTTTTTCGTATGAAACATCAAATTTTATAACGTAATAATTTCCGTCTGGAGCTCCGGGCAACTCGATTTTAAATTCAGAAGTATTAACAATTCTTGATTTTAAAACCCCAAGTGGTTTTCTACTTGCGTTTAATGCAAATGACCACCGATCTTTTTGAATTTGATTTTGAAAATATTTTGCTGCGTCATCCCAACTTTCTAAATACTGACCATTATCAATTTGATCTAGCCAGTTAGTTGCTGCCATTTGGGCTTTTTTATTTTCTTTTTTATTCTGTGAAAATATAAAAGCGGGAATTAGTATAATTATAAGTATTAAATTTTTCATAGTTTATAATGTTTTTTTACAGTTCCATCATTGTAAATTTCAATATAGAATTTAGTATTTAAAGTCTCTCTACCCAAAAGATCAATTGTTTTAATTAATATTTTGTTGTCGTCTAATTTTTCTTCATTTATTTTTATTTCTTCTTGCTCAAGCCTTACGTTATCGATATATAAATAATTGCCATTTTCTCCGTTAAATTCAAATTTAATTTTAACGCTTGGGTTTCCGGACCATGGGTTTAAATTTACATATTCTTCTTCCCATTGATTGTTGTTTGGTATAAAGACACTTGAAATAAAGCCTCCCCCGTTTGTAACTAATTCGTCAGTGGTTAGGTCTTTTCTTAAGGTCCAGGACAAGCCACAGTCGTCTGAGACTAATATTCTTAGTAGGTCATCGCTTTGATTGTTTCTTTTGGCATATGCAAAATCAAAATATAATCTAGTGGGACTTTGAAATTGACTTAAGTTTATAAAGGGAGTGTATAAATCATGTACATTCTCGCCTGAGAAAAACCTACTTCTAATTCTCATAGATGCACTACCAGAACTTGCGGCTAGCTCTGTCCTATTCCAGGTGTTTTCTGTTAACTGTTCTAAAATTTCCCAATTACTTAATTCATTATCAGAAAATGGAAAATCATTAGATTCAAAACTTTCTGAAATGGAAGATAAAATAGGATTGTTATCATAAACTGTAACAAAATCATTAATTGTTTGATAAGAAGTTCCCGCCTCTGTTGAAATACTTAGTGAAACGTTGTATGTTCCAGAGCTATTATATATAACAGTTGGGTTTTCTTCAAAAGAATTGGGGGGGGTCCCGCCAGGAAATGACCAATAAAATGTTGGGTTATCTCCATCATTATAAGAGTTGTTAAAGAACTGAATTTCGTTATTTGCACAAACAGTACCATTAGGAATGTAAATATCAATTGAAGCCAGGCACTCTTCTTCTTGGTAATTGGGATGTGTTCCCGTGGCCCACAAATTATCTTCCTGCCATAAATCTACTCTATCACCAACACCAGAATTTAAAGAAGCTTGCATTCTAGCAACCTGACCTTGAGTAAACATAGCTGTACAACTTGAGTAGTCCATGATATTTTGAACATTATCTAATGAGTTACAAGATTGTGAGGCTAAATTACAAGAACTATAAGAGCCTATACAATTTGGTGTATCGGAAACAAAATCGTCTTCGTTACAATTTGATGCTAAACCCACATCGGCCCATTCTGCCCATGTATGTTCTAAGTTAAAAAAATGACCGCATTCGTGTGACAAAGTATGTCTAACATAATTACTATTGCTTCCGGAACCTATACTTCCAACATATTCATGATCTGCGATAATGCCATGTCTAAAATTAGGCCCCCCAGTTGATGGTAAATAAGTATAAGCTGCAGCTCCAATATTTGAATCTATACTTTTAACAACCCAGATATTTAAATATGAAGCATCATCCCAAAATACTATCTGTTTTGCATCATCATTTGCGGATCCGGTGCCCTCCCAAAATGTTCTTGTTATTCCCTCTGTACAATTACCATTTGGGTCTATTCTAGCCAATTTATAAGTTAGATTTGTGTTTCCAATAATTGATTGAAACTCATCAATTACATTATTTAAATCTTGACTTGTCCCATTGAAATCTTCATTCATTAACCTTATGGCGTCCTCAACTTGTTCTTTAGAAATATTTTCATTTATACCAATCGGGCCTCCTTCGTGTAAAATATGGAATACTACAGGAATAATTTTTTCTGGCTCACCGTATCTGTTATTTTCATTAAAAATATTTGTTATTGAGTCAAGAGTATGTTTATTTTTTAAATATCGATCAGGGTTTTTATCAAACTCTTTTTTAGTCATCTTATGAGAGGCGCACGGCAACATATTTTCTTGACTATTAATACATAATAAAGAAATAAAAAATGTAAAAAATAAATTCCTCATATTTTTTTATTAAAAATAAACGTTTTTGAATTCACAAAATTATTTGAAAAAACTTTAATAACATATAAACCGGAACCATTTTTGTTAATAAAATTATTTAAAGAGTATGAATTATTTCCTGAGGGAAAGGATTTATTTTCCCTATAAACAATTTTACCATATATATCATAAATTAATATATTGAGTTTATCGTTCTCCGGCAGGTTAAACCTCACAGTACCATTCTCCTGAGTTATGGGTTGGGGGACAACATCCAAATTAATGGACGTTGTATTATTAGTATCCTGCCAGTTTCCATTACCAATTCTAATATTATCAATATATAACCAGTTTCCACCAATATTATCTGTAATTATTGTCCCGTTATCTACATTAAATGCCTCTTCTTCCTGCAAAACACCCTTTCCTGTAAATACAAATTTAATAATTACACTTTCTTCTTCTGCAGCAGTTTGTATATTAACAGATCTTTCTTGCCAATCTGAGGACAGGGGGACATAGGGATTAAATGCAATATCACCCCCTTTTGTATTTAATTCATTAGCATCCCACTCACCTCTTTTAATCCAGGTTTCCCCACAATTTTTAGAGACATAAACAGAAAGTCGATCATTAATTATACTGACGCCCCCATCAATAGTATATGGTAATCTTTTAGCATATGCTAAATCAAAATAAAGTGACAATGGACTTTCGGTTGAAGTTGTTTGATTAGAAAAATCAAGCTCGGGGCTTATTAATTCATGAGTTATATCATCCGCAGAAAGATATTGACTGCAAATTCTTGCTGATCCACTACCCAAAAAAGACGCAAATCCTGTTCTTTCCCACGAAGGCTCGGTGCCGGTAGGTTTTATGAACCAATTTGGTGAATTAGTATTGTTTGGAAAGTTAACATCTTCAAATTGCTCTACAAAAGGTGCAACATCACTATCTAAAATAGTAATGTAATTTTCTTTTATTATTTCTGATGTTCCGGATTCATTACTTACTACCAACTTAACATCGTGAGAGCCCGGAATATTGTACATAACCGAGGGGTTCATTTCTGTAGACTGAGATGGGGTGGCCCCATCCCCAAAGTCCCAAAAAAACGAATCAATATTTTCAGTGTTATAACACATTTCTTCAAAATTTATTATAACATTACTACATGCTGACTGCGTACTTGAGTTAAAGTCTGGAGTGGGAACGCAAGGTGAAGAATTGTAATTATCATGGACTCCGGTGCTCCATAAATTACCTTCTTGCCACAATAAGTTTCTTCCACCTGCACTGGAGTTTAATGCGGCGTGAACTCTATCTTTTTGACCATTTGTGAACATTAATGCGCAATTTGAGTAATCCATAATATTTTGAACGTTATCTAAAGTGTCATTACATGAACTTTGAGAAAGTGGGCAATTTGAATTTCCAACCCCGAATGTTAATGGAGTGTCATCTACACCATCGTCAATCAAGCAATTATCAGGAACCCCATCTTCATCTTCATCAAAGTTCCCTGGACTATTAGAACTTCCCCATGGATGAGCTAAATTAAGATAATGTCCAACTTCATGCGGCATTGTGTGACGGGACCAGTTGCTATTACTAGCAGTACCAATTGTTCCAAAATAATCATCATCACAAATAATACCCTCATGGTTATTAGGGGCGGTTCCGGGATAATATGCATATGCAGCAGTTCCTTGACTTGCAAGGTCAGCGACAACCCATATATTCAAATACATATCGTTATTCCAAAATGTATCATCTTTGACATTTTCCCCACCTTCATATGTTAAAATAGATTGATGATATGTAATCCCGTCAGTGCAATTCCCTTCGGGGTCAAGTTTAGCCAGTCTAAATTCAATCCCCATATCAGAAATAATTGAGCTGAATTCACTTATAACACCGGAAATATCATCGTTTAATGCGTTAAAATCATTGTTAATGCTTTCAATACATGACAAAACTTGATTTTTTGAAATTCGCTCATTTCCATAATTATGAATAACGTGAACAACAGTCGGAATAATGTAATTAGTATCGGCAACTCTACACAGTCTTTTGTTTTCAACAAACTCCTTTGTGTAAGATTCAAGTTTATCTAAAATTTGTTTTTTTTCAGGATTTTCAGAAAGCGATTTTTCAATAGCCTCAACTGCGCCACACTTTTTTTCTTGAGAATAGCAAGATGTTAATCCTAAGGAAAAAACTAGCAAAAAAAAACATCTTAGAAACATTAATTTTTAATCTACAATAATTATATTCTTAGATATTTTGTCAGTATTAGTTGTGATGTTAATTACATAATTTCCTGTAGGAATATTTAGGTAAATATCATCTAGGTTTATTGAATTTATTCCTTTATTTAAATTAAAGTCTTTGACCGTAATACTTTTCCCCAAAACATTAAATAATTCAACGAATACTTGTTTTTGTGATTTTAAACTTATCTCAATTTTTGCGGAACCGTCAGATGGATTTGGAAAAATATTTACTCCAACATTTTCCTCTTCAGTTAAGTCTACAAAATTTTCACCAACTCTTAAATTGTCAATGTATAACCAGTTTCCACCAACATTTATTCCGTCTTCAGTTACCCCAACTCCAGTAAACTCAAACTTAATAATTACACCTTCATCCCCAGCAACGTTATTTAAACTAAATGATTTTTGAGACCAGTCCCCCGGGTTAGTTTGGTTTCCACTAGGCACAAAGTCATTAAAAACAGTTTGTGGATTTCCAAATTCATCAAAAACAGTAATTAAGTCGTCAGTATTATATGTTTTTCTTGCCATCCACGTTTCCCCACAGTTGTCGGATGTATAAACAATTAATTGATCTTGAATGTATAGATTATCTTCAAAGTCAGTTTGGGTGCTTTTAAGAGCATATGCTAAATTAAAATATATTTGAGCAGAGCTTAAATCGGTCAAGTCTAATTCAGGGGTAGTAAATGTATGACTATTTAACTCATAGCCAAAATATCTACTTCTAATACGAATTGATGTTTCATCGTTCCAGGCTGCGGAAGTTGTGGTTTCCCATGTTTCTTCGTTTTCTTGTGGAACAATATACCATCCATCATTTTCTGGAAAAGACCCATTTTCAGTAGGAGAAAAGTTTTGTTTTATCCCCTCACTTGTTACATCAACATCATCCAAAATATAAATATAATTTTCTCTTGTTGTTTCATTGCAATAGGACGGACTTAAGTCAATAGAACCATTACAAACAATTAAATTCACATCATGCGAACCCTTTTCTTGGTAAATGACAGTTGGATTAGCTTCCGATGAATATTGTGGGCTTGCACCAGAACCAAAGTCCCAATAATAATTAATATTATCACTATTATATGAGTGTGATATAAATTCAATTTCAGTTCCTTGGCAACCCGTATTTGTAGTAGTATTGAAGTCAGGTATTGGCGCACAGGTTGTATAGGTTTCTAAAGAGTTAAAGTGTTCGTTATTAACCCCTGTTAAAATTAGATTTTCTTCTTGCCACAAGCTTTCTCTATTACCAGCCATAGAATTCAAGGCGGCATGAACTCTTTGCTTTTGACCCTCTGTGAACATATGAGCGCAATTTGCATAATCCATTATATTTTGAACATTATCTAAGCTACCACAGGTTTCTTGATTAACATTACACGTTTGGTTCGTTCCAATAGTGTTGGGAGTGTCCTCAACACCATCATCAGTACCACAATTTTCTTGAACACCAGGCTCATTTGTGCTTCCCCAAGGGTGTGCTAAATTCATAAAGTGCCCAAATTCATGAGACAGCGTATGTCGTACATAGTTACTGCCCCCTGCAGTACCAACACCATGACCGAAGTATGTGTGTAATGAAACGATAACATCGTAAGGATCTCCTGCCCCAGGGTAATTAGCGTAAGCGGCGGCGCTTGATCCAGGAGACATACTTTTTATAACATAAATATTAACATAATTTTCATCAGGCCACGAAATAAGACTTCTTGCGGCTTCATCGTTACCTTCGGTTAAGGGTGACGCTGTTCTCGTTATTCCGTATGTACAATTACCATCCGGGTCAATAGTTGCTAACCTAAATTCAACTCCAAAGTCAGCAATTAGGTCAGAAAATTCGTCAATTACTTCTGCAATATCATTATTTTCACCATTCCAATCCTCATTAACTGTTTCCATCGCCCGGGCAATCTGTTCATCACTAATATTTTCAATACCATAATCATGAATTACATGAACAACTACAGGAATAATATATTGTTGACCCATTTTAGAAGTATTTTTATAAGTTTTGATAAACTCTTTAGTATGAGCTTCTAATTGATTTCTTATAATAATTTTTTCTGGTTTTTCTAGTAAGTTTTTATTCAAAATTATGTCTGCGCCACAAGTTTTACGATTGTGATCATGAGTTTGCGAAAGTGCAATAAGAGAAAACAAAAAAACAAAAAAAGAGGTAAATTTTTTCATGCCAATAATTTATATATAAAAATGTTGGTAAATATACGAAAAAATAAGATACTATAAGATGGAGATTTTTAAAATTATAATTTATACTTTCTAATTAATTTTGAAGATGATAAGTTTGGTAATAGGGGTATTATATTAATCTGTCCCCCTTTAGAAAGAATTAAGTCACCTCCGATTACATCTTTTTTTTCATAGTCTCCCCCTTTAGTTATAATATTTGGTAGAACTAATTTAATTAAATTATATGGAGTATCTTCTTCAAAAAAAACAACTAAATCCACAAAAGAAAGAGCGGCCAACATCATGGATCTGTGGTAATTATTGTTTACGGGACGATTTTTTCCTTTCAGAACCTTAACTGACTCATCATTATTTAATCCAACAACTAATTTGTCACCTAGTTTTTTAGACTCACTTAATGTTTTTATATGCCCTAAATGGAGAATATCAAAACAACCGTTTGTAAAAACAATTTTTTGATTATTTTTTTTCCAAGTCTTTATTGTTTTTTGTAAATCTAATGACGATTTGATAATCTTTTTTTCAAAATTTTTCACCGCAGCCTTGAATTATATGGTTTTCTTAAATTTAAAAATATTAGACCTATGAAGCCCATAACAATAATCATAATAGTTTGAGCGGTGTGAACAAGAAAACCAAATGTGGTTGCAACACTAGCTTCTTGACCAAGCACAAAAAACAGGCCAATATAAACTGCGCCATGATATGAGCCCATGCCCCCAGGCGTGGGAATCATCATTCCAATTCCACCAATTGTCATTATTAATAATCCATCAAGTAGACTGAAGCTTTGCATACTCTGAAAACACCAAAAACAAACATACGTCATAAGTAAGTAGCATAACCAAATAAGAATTGTGTAAATAGCAAATAATTTTTTTTCCTTTACTGAAAAAATAGCATAAACTCCTTCTTTTATTTTAAATAAGTATTTTTTTATCCACTCAAGTGATTTGAATTTTAAAAATTCTTCTTTTAAACTAAATGAAAACAAAATAAGGCCAAGTATTAAAAGAACCACAATTAAAGTATTTGTGGTTAATATCCATGAAAAATAATTACTATTTGATATTAGACTAATGATAATATTCCATTTATATACTAAACAAACAATTATGCAAAAAAACAGAATTATAAAATCAATAACCCTCTCAACCAAAACATGTCCAAATAAATATGAAATAGGAGTTTTTGCAACTCGATTTATTAGACTACATCTTGCAATTTCACCAGAGCGAGGAACTCCGGCATTAAACATATAGCCTGCAGCACAAGCATTGACCAAGTCAATAGTTTTGACCTTAAAATTCATTGGTTTTATTAATAACTTCCAGCGAATTCCCCTTAAAGCTTCACCTATGTAGCCAATAAGCATGGATAGAAATATAATAAACCAGTTAAATGGAATTAAAAGAATTTCCTTAAGACTAAAAAAAATACTATCTAAAGAATTGTTTCCAATTACTAAAATGATGAGCTCAATTCCAATAATTATTGGAAGTACGATATCAAGTATTTTTTCAAACCTCCTCACTCTTTTAATTTATTAGTTTTTTCGTTAGGGAAGATGATTTTTGGTTGATATTTTTTAGCATCTTCAAGATTAATTAAAATATAACCAATAATAATAACAATTTCTCCTTTTTTTATTTTTAATGCTGCCGGCCCATTCATTATTACTTCACCACTTCCCTTTCTACCTTCAATTATATACGTCTCTAATCTTGCACCGCTATTTGTACTTAGAACCTGCACTTTTTCTCCAGCTATCAAGTTTGAAGCCTTAAGTAGAATGGGGTCAATGGTAATGCTACCCATGTAATCTAAATTAGATGCGGTTATAGTTACTCTATGAATTTTAGATTTAACAATTTCTATCATCATAATTTTATAATTTTAAATTATCAATTAATCTAGTATTTTTAATATTAACCGCAATCACCGCATAACAATCACGGCTAGTATAAGTTTCTTGTATAAAACTAAATTTTTCTGAATTAATTACTTCAAAATACTCTAAATTCATTAAAGATATTTTTTTAAATGAACTATTAACGAACTCTTTAGCTTTTTTTATATTCCATATTAATTTATTTTTTTTAACTTCATTCAAGACTTTATATATAACTCCTGCAATTAATTTTTCTTCACTATTTAGGTTTTTATTTCTGGAACTTTTAGCCAGGCCATTTGATGTTCTAACAGTTTCACAGCTAATAATTTTAATATCCTTAAAATATTGATAACTCAACTTTTTAATTATTAGCAATTGTTGTAAGTCTTTTTCACCAAAATAGGCCTTATTAGGGTGGATTATTTTGAATAACTTAGAAACAATTCCAGTAACACCCTTAAAGTGTCCAGGTCTTTTTTCTGCCTCCAACAATTTGTCAAGATTGCCAAGGTTTAAATTAATTTCCAAGTCTTTAATTTTTGAAATTTCATAATTACTTGGTGAGAAAACAATATCACAATTTAATTTATTTAGTCTTTTGATATCTAAGTCTAAATTTCTTGGATAATTTTTAAAATCATTAGAGCAGTTAAATTGAGATGGGTTTACGTAAATACTAACAATTGAAATATCATTTTCGTTTTGGCATTTTCTCAATAGAGAATCATGCCCCTCATGTAAAGATCCCATAGTTGGAACAAAACCAATTGTTTTATTTTTCCTTTTTACTAATTCAATAAAACTTAATAGGTCAACTACGTTAGTAATTTGCTTCATTTGTTCAAAATCAAATTATATAGAATGAAGTTACACTTAATAAAATCATTATAAAGCTACTCATAAATCTTGACAAAATGCATAAAAAAACTTAACTTTGCAATTCAATTATTTGCTGTAAGAAAATGAAAAAGAGAATTTTATATATAGCCCAAGAACTTTCACCCTTTGTTAACGGAACAGAAATTTCAGAACAAGTATTAGAGTTAGCTACTTTTGTTCAAAATCATAGTGATTACGAAGTTAGAGTTTTTATACCAAGGTATGGCTGCATTAATCAGAGAAGGCATCAGTTACATGAAGTAATTCGTCTTTCTGGTATCAATTTAGTTATCAACGATATTGACCAACCACTTATTATTAAAGTAGGTTCAGTACAAAAAGCAAAATTACAAGTTTATTTTATTGATAATGATGAATACTTTAAGAGAAAGCAAACCGTTAAAGATTCCAAAAATAATGTGTTCAAGGATAATGATGAAAGGATGATGTTCTTTTGTCAAGGAGTTCTTGAAACATTAATTATGTTGAGATGGGCCCCTGACATCATCCATTGTAATGGGTGGATGACGTCTCTAGTACCTATGTATCTAAAAGAAAAGTACAACCATGTAAGTGTTTTTGAGCAAACAAAAATAGTATATTCATTATACAAAGATTCCTTTATTGGTTCACTTAATAAGGAGTTAAAAAGTAAAATATTATTTGATGAAATAAACGATACAAATCTCTCAATAATTAATACCCCAAACGCAAAAAACTTACATAAGTTAGCGATTACGTATTCAGATTTAGTTTTG
>Ga0160422_10001582_pt1 | contig 14225 bp, 24 predicted proteins | sample Fk160mmetaG_FD_108192 | JGI IMG/M metagenome (GOLD analysis project Ga0160422, IMG submission 108192) | Marine microbial communities from the Central Pacific Ocean - Fk160115 60m metaG | ecosystem: Environmental > Aquatic > Marine > Oceanic > Photic zone | place: The Central Pacific Ocean...
AAGATACTCTTCTTCTCTCCACAGCTTAAGATTGTTAAATATTTTTCTTGAATGTATAACTGTTGCATGGTCTAATCCTACTGATTGCCCAATGTCTGTCAAAGAACAACGTGTAAAATCTTCACAAAGTTTAAAGTAGATAGCTCTTTGATAAACATTTTTTCTTTCTCTACTTCTTACAGTAAAATCGTTTTCAAATAATTTAATTAGGAGTTTTCGTATCTGTATCATTTCCATAGTTTGATTTGTTAAGGTTTAAGTAATCTAAATAATCGTCTGAAGTTATAATATTAAATTTATAAAACAAAGGAAACATACTCTTTGAATTTAAATATTCAACACTAAAAAATAAAGGGTCGGCCAATGATACTACCCCTGCAATCATTCCAAACTTACGAGACTTATTAGTAATTTGTGTTTCTATTTGCATTTCAGAAGCAAACTTATCTAGTTGCATTATTATTCCAGCGCTATATAACGGTGGGAGTTGCTCTAATTCCTCTAAAAAATTTTCCTCCATTTCATAATAATATTCATCCCCTGAATATCTCTGTTGTAAAGCCATAATCTTTCAATTGTTTTATTCTGTACTGTTGTAGTTTTGACACTTTTCCATTTTCAGTTTTAATTTCAAAGAATTTTACACCTTTATCTTTGTGTAGAGCTACAACATCTGGTATACCATTCTTATTTGTTTTAATTAGTTTAATAACAAAGTAACCTTCAGCTTCAAGTTCCTTAATTTTTTTAGACTGAATCTGTTGCTCTGTCATATACAAATTTAATACTATTTATTTTCTTTTTTCTCTTCTTTTGCTTTCTCTGCGTCCTTTTTGAGTTGTTCTATAGCCTTTTCATATCCCTTCATTCTTTTAAGAGCTTCAAGAGTTCCGACAGATAAGCTTTTAATGTTTAACATTTCATTGATTACATCTTTTAAAATAGAATCTATCTTTTCTATTTTGTTAAACATCTCTATTAATTTTTGTTCTTTCATAATTATAAACTTAATAAATCTTTTCGGAAGTGTCTGAGGGTATAATCTTTTTTCTTTGACACCGCCTTGTATATTTTACTTTCTATTCCTCCCTCTGAAAAAATCCAATAGACATCATTTTGTTTTGAGTCTTTGGTTGTCATCCTATCGCGTGATTGCCAATAGCTTAAAGCGCTAAAATCAATGTTGTAATACACCAAGCAATCTGCTTCTTTTAAACTGATACCCTCCCTTCCAGATACTATTTGCAGGGCTATAGTTTTATCAGACGTCTTGAACTCCTCTAAATCACAGGTTAAATCATCTCCGTAGACATCCTTTAGAGCTTTGTATTCGGCAGTAAATTTATAAAATATGCCGAGCTTCTTATTTTTAAAGTTCGTGCGTATAAACTCCGCTTTTGAAAGGTCAATAACTTGAGACTTTCCGCTCTCAAACTTGACAGTTCCAGAATAAAGCTGATGAATCTTTGACATAAGCTTTACTCCTGTGTCTGCAAGAATTACTTCGTCAGTTTTTTGACCCTCTATTACCAAATCTTTTTTAAGTCTTTTGATTAAATCATAAGTAACATCTTTCATTTTAACTTTTAATACTTCTTCTTTGGTCTGTACTTTAAAGCCAGCTTCTTTCTGTGTGTAACTTATCATATAAGGTTTCATCTCATCAAGTATGGATTGCTTCCCATCCAAGTAAACATTAACGGGGTAAGAGTTTATAGTTTTTTGAAATACATTAACGTAGTCTCTAGCAAAAGAATAAAAGTTTTTATAAGTATTGAAGGGGTTCTGTGGGCATACATAAACTTGATGATACATTTGACTGAAAGATTCTGGAGTCGGAGTGCCAGACATTAATATTACATAAGGGTCATTTAATATAACAAGTTCTTTGACTAGCTTGGCTCTTTTACTTGGCTTTGGAAGCGCGCCCATAGAGTGAGCTTCATCAAGAACAATCAAGTCAAACTTTCCTGTCACTTTATGTAAACTTTCGTAGTTAATGCAGGTCAAATTATATGGTGGCTTTAACTTATTGTAGTCATTTTCAATAGAGCTTATTGCTTTTTTCTTTGTTACAAACAACATATTTTTTATAGATAACTTTTGTGCTATTCCCATTGCTGTTAAAGTTTTACCCGTTCTTACCTGCATAGACAAGTAAACAAACCTATGAGTCTTAATAACAGACACACCTTTATCTATAATCTCTAGTTGATAATCTCTATACTTCAAAATGGCACGTCGTTAAATTCATCTTCAGTAGATTCTCCTATAGTTATCCACCTTCCCGTCATATCTCTCCCTTCAATAGGGGCATTACCCGTTTTATATACACAATAAGAGTGTAACCATTTATAAAATCTTTGCCTACTAATAGTCATTTTTGATTTAGGCGCATAGTCTGGATACTCATTAACAAAATCAAAATAAACTTCGTTCCTATATATTTTTATACCTTCTGCTATCTTTTGATTTTCTTCTTGTCCTTCAAGTAATCCGCACCATTCAATAAAATCGTGTGAGGTTTCTGCGGATAGCTGTCGGATTCTTAAATTCACAAACTCACTTTGCATTAAGCCTTCCTTTAAATATAATTGAAGGCAGTATATCATATAGTTATCAAAGACACACCACTCATCATCATCCCAATCACCAAAGAATAATCTACCAAACTCGTCTTGAGGTGTGTATGCTTTAGTGTAATGTTGGTATAACTCTAACTCCCACTTCCTTCTAGCAAAGCTATTACCCGCACCACGTATAGCGTAATTTGTCGTGATTGCAATCTTTGTACTTTTACTAAAAGGTATTTTGATAGCGACGTTGTTTTTCTTTTCAAGTGTTAAACCTTCTGTTACCACACTAAACAATCTTTCAAAGTCAAAATATTTTTTTACATCATCAAAGCAGAGTATCTGTGTGTCTGCTGATACTAACTGATAAGCAAAAGACTTTTCAAAAGCAAAAGCTTTTCCGTCAATCGTCACTAACTTTTTCATGTGGCCTAGAGCGTTCATAAATATTCCCTTACCCGTACCGCCTTCTGGATTATCTGATATTACTTCATCATTTAAAATTACCGCGGGGCAGTATGATAGATTCTTGTGTCCGTGCATAAGAAATCCAATAGTTGATTCCATAGACAAAGTTCTTTGAGGGCTTTGTGCACAGATGTTGTGAATAAACTTTTGATAATCACAATTATTGTCTTCGCAATCTTTATACACTCTATCTATGACGTGGTCTTTCCACACGTACCCACCTAAATCTACGTAATCGATTGCAATAACTTTGTTTTTTGTTACTTGAACAGCACAATTTCTGTAATATAAATAGGAACTAGAATGTGTGTCTGCTATGAAATATATATCAATAGTGCTCAAAAGAGTAAGAAATTCTTCTCTAAAGAACCTAGTTTGGTCAGCAAAGTAATTATAAATTGATACATCTTCAAATGAGTACAAGTAATCTAGCACGAAATCTTTTATTTCTTTTTCGCTAGTGTGGTCAATAAGGTTGTTCGTTACTTTTACAAAGACATAGTTCTTGCTACCCTCTGGACAATACTTATAAAATCCGTTGTCTTCTAAAAAAGTTTTAAAAAGAATCGGCACAATTTTTATAACTCCCTTTTCGTTCTTAAACCAAAACCTCTCTGATTCTTCTTCCTCTGCTTTGGTTATTACTAAATCAATAGTCTCCGTATCTAGCTCCGTCTCCTCTAACTCTTTTTTAATTTCTTTCTTGGAATCTCCTCGCTTTAACCTTTGTTTTATTTCATTGAAGGTTTCTGTGTCTTCATAAAACTTTGTTCCAAAGTTCTGGGTATTAGAGTAAGCTGAATTTATAGTCTTTTCTATTTCAGACTTACTAAAGTCAGACGAGGCGTGTTGATTACAAACAAATGAGGCAAGTGTTTTACTTATACCATAGTCATTGAAAGCCATTGCAAGTATATAGACATTGTGGTTTCGCTGACCCTCACTCATAGGAAAATCTCTCTGCCACCACCTTACAAGTATTTCTATGATTTTGTTTTCATCTACTATCTTTAGTAAAGGAATATCTTTAAATGTGCTTTTCTCTTCATACTCCTCTTCCTCGATTTGTTCCCAGATAGATGAGGTTTCGTTTATGTGAAGCAACGGGTCATAAGATTCATAGCATACCCTTGATAAATTCTTGGAGGTTGTGTCAAAGTATTTAGAATTAAATTCTTTTTTTAAAGAATTAAAATACTTGTTATGGTTTTCTATTTCTTGAGGTATCTTTACTATTACCTTCAAGCCGTTTCCAGAAGGGCTAACAAAAACAGAATAAACAAACTTATTGTTTTGAAATTTTTCTTTGTCTTCAAGTAGATTCTTTTTCTTTTCATATCCGTCAAAGTCTAAACATATAAATCCGCTATGCTCTACGATAGCCTTGTCTGAACGTTTGTTGAATCTACCAGAAAAACAAATAGCGGGCAACTCCTTTTTATATTCGTTACGCTGGGTCTTATCCTTCTCTGCCCTAATTTTTTTGACTAAATCTTTTGCCTTGCCTTCTTTAATTCTTTTAAGTATATATGTTATATCCTTAAAGAAAGGTGTTTCAGTCTCTCTTATGTTCCTAAATATTGTTACTTGTGAACTCAACTTTCATTATAAAAAAGGGGAGGGTTAAACCAATTAATATGAAAAAGAAAACTTCCCTCCCCCGTGTTAAACTAAATTTAATTACATCCAAGGTATGTCATCCTTGGCTGTCTTGATAGAACTAGCGTCTGCTGCTTTGGTTTTGTTGTGCCAACCGCCACCGCAAAACACTAACTCTTTTCCCGCGTCCCTTTCCTCTTTTGTGGAGGACAATACAACTGAAGCTGACTTTCCAAATTGGTCTTCAGTATCGTAGTTAAGAGCCGTAATATTAACTGCTCTTCCCGTCGTTCCGTCCTTCCTTGGAAACTCTTTTATAGCTGACTCTGGTATCTTATCTAACTCTAAACTCAAGCTAGTAGTTGATACGGGTTTTCTGTCATCACTCATATATAATTATTATTAAATTTCAAATTCAAAAATAAATTCTTGAATATCTTTATCTGAATTACTACTTAACCATTCTTCGTAAGTCATAATTGCTTTCTCAACCGCCTCCTTGCCTTCGTGCAAGGTATTAGGGTTTGTCTTAACCTTACCTATATCATAATAGATAGTGCCGTCTTTTCTTTTCTTTGGTGTCTTACCAATAACTATAAAGATAAGCGGCATGCCAAACATAGTTTGGTACAAATAACTTTGGGTATGATACCCATAAGATTTGAATGTGTTCTTAAATCGTGAAACATCTATTGATGTTTTTAAATCTATGATGTACCCGTCCTTAATATTGACAACGTCTGCTTTGCCTTTAAACTTGTGGCCTAAAATATCAGCGACCATTGGCTCTTCAAACCTACAATCCTTGCTATAAATTAAGTCCATAATTTGCTGGGTTTTTTTATTGTCATTACTTTTAAACCAATCAACCATAGCTTTTACCTCATCTGCCTCACTTACTTTGAGTGCATATTTCAAATCATTCTCTTGTAAGAATTGTCTATACGACGCGTTTCTTACAGCGCCGTCGTATAAAGGAAAGTCTTTTACTTTATGTGGCTCTAACATTAGTTGATGAAAAAGTCTTCCGCGCGCAAGGTTTTCGTTTTCAATCATTGGTACGCCAAATTGCTCTGGGTCGTACAATAAAGTTTTGATATCTGAATTAGATATGAATTGTCTTCCGAACTCTCCGTAATAATGTTTATCATCACGAAGTTTATTTATTATTTCCTCGTTTGTCATTGTACGTTTGTTAAGTGTTTTATTTCATCTAAATCTTTTTGCTCGACGTAATACCTTTTTACAATTCTGTTTCTGATATTAGTCCATTTCATCTTTGCTGCAAGTTTTTGCTTTGCAAATGCAACCACTTCTTGTTTAGCTTTTTCTGTAAGCTTATCTTTATTTGTATCAAGGTTAGATTCCTCTAATTCTATGAAAGGCATATCCTCCCCCTCGTAAACATAAAGACCTAATCCAAACATTGCAAGATTCTTTGTTAGACATCTCATTAAAGTTTTATTTATCTGGACAGAATCTGGCTGCTTTTCAGCGCTGTTTTTAAAAGTCATAACGGGCAACCACATTTCTAATGTTTCGCCTTTGATTGTAACAGAAGTGTGACAGAATGCGCCAACCCCTTCTTGATATGAATAAGGTAGATTGGTTTCTGGATTTCTATAGTAGCTATACGTTGCGTCTGGATAATGTTTCTTTGTCCAAGCCCAAGCCCACGACCAAGACAAGTAGGTAAGTCCACCCTTTTGCTCGGTGTAGTCGTTCACGTCTATCTTATATAAGTCCGCGAACGTTGAAGTAACTTTTGGTTTCTGCGTAGCAGTTGTTTTAGTTTTACTCATTTGTTTTAAGTTTAGTTAGTTTTCGTATTACTTTATTGATTGATTCCTCATTCAAAGTTTGTGCTATTAAATATATAGCTTTCATTTTTTTTTCATACTCATACATAATTTATTTTTTATGTTGGTTAATATCTGATTCTAAATCGTCTAAAAATTCCATATTAGAATTTATAAATTCTTGACTGACTCCAGCTGCTCGCATTCTTTCAGTCATCATTTCTTTAAATGTTTTCTTTTTTTTCTTCATTTAATTTTTGCGTTAGTTTATAATATTTATTAAGAATCTGTTGTCTTGATTCTTTTAGTATTCTCAAACGTTTGGGACTTTGATTCCCGTTCATCTCTTTCGAGACGGACAACTTTATGCGTTCAAGTTTCTCTTTATATTTTTTTAAAGTTAAATCTATCACGGCTGCTTTCCAGCCTTTCTGATAAAATAACTCATATAGATTTGGGTTTAACTCCACGTAATAGTTTACGCTGTTGGGGTCATATATTTTTATTTCATTGCTTGCGATATCTTTAGTTATCTTTATTCCTAAATATATACACGCTTCATACCCCGTATCATTCAACGAAGTAGTGGCATAATCATTAGTAGCTTCATCAAATATTTCAAGCAAAGTCTTCAATCTCTTGCAATCTTAATGTAATTAAATTAAAGTCGGTGTCCTCCGATAATAATTTTTTTATTAAATCAATACCATATAAAATAGTTGAATGGCTTGCGACAACGTACCCTTCCTTCTCCATATAGTTTTGTATCTCCGTAGCACCCATACCTCTTTTGTTACATAAATAATAAAGTAGTTGTCTAGCTCTCACGCTATCGGGTTTGTTTGATTTGTCAAACATATCTTCGTAACTCATCTCTAAATGTTCGAGTATGTTTTTAATAATTCTCTGAAAAATTTTATATTTCATTCCACATCTTTTAAGTTATCTAATATTTTTTTTATGTCCGCTTTTTGGTTATCACTTAAAGCACCATTACTAAACGCTTTCAAAGCAGTCTTTGTTTCAAGGCATAAGTTTTTAAAAGCCTCAACACTATATTGTAGTTCTTTAATACGTTCCTCCATATCTAATAGTTTAGCAGCTTGTAGTATCTCTTGTACTTTTTACATAGAGATAAGTTATGGCTCGCTGATTGTAGTAAATGTAGGTTTTCTTTTGATAAAGAACAAATCACATTGGAGGGGTCGTGTGCGTTTCTAATTTTACGTATTGCGTCTTGCTTAATTGTTACACGTACAAGCTTACGCATGGCTGCGTTCTGCATTTCAAGCATGCTGTTGTATACGTAAATTTTATGCTGCGCTTTCCTTTTGAATTTCTTGCGAAAAGCTCGTAATAAAGTTAATATATCCATAGTAGTTAGTTGTTTGTGTATTGCAATCATCACATAAATCAACACGATAACTCCACTCGCCTACGTATTCATCCGCTTGAATCGAAACGTTGTAGCTGCCGCATTGTTTACATTGTAGTTTGCTCATAGTTCAAAGATAGTTTAAAAATTGTTAATTAGCAAATGTTAATTTCCTTCGCTCGACAAGTCGCACCATACCTCTAGTTGTGCTAGTATCTCGGGACAATCAACGGGCTCGTGAACACAATAATCTTCATACCAACCTGCTGGGTAACCGCGCCACTCTCTTGCCAAATAAGTATATGTATTAGAGTATTGCTCATCCAAGTTTACATCTTCCGTCCACTCGGGTTCCGTCCAAGTTTCATAAAAAGTTCTTTGTCCTTCCTTGAATGTATACTGACCGCCCCAACCGCTTTCACATTCATAATCATAATCCATATTAGGAAATATTCTTAATAGCTTATTAAATAAGTTGTCGCTCATTGTAGACCAAGCGGTTTGAAATTGTAAGACTCCTTGCTGCATTGAATTTACACTAAAGCTTTGATTATAGAATCCCCACTTGTTCCCCCAATAAGCTAGTCTCCACTCGTACCACCCGTCGTTTGAATATTCCGTAGGCATAGGGCAAAGATATTCAGCCAAGCCCCCGTCCTTCTCCTTTGATAGTTCGTGTAGTTCTTTAAGTGTTTCTCTTTTGTCTACGACAATGTAAGATGTTACGTGATTAGGCATAGTTAGTTGTGTTAGTTAAAAAGCAGCGGTTTGACCCGCTGCATATTATGATTACAAAAGTGTAAAGATAGTTCATAAATTGTTTAAATCCAAATTAAATTTCAAAATCAATTATCTCGTCCAAGTCTACCGACCTACTACATTGGTGACAATAGTAGTTGCCCATTGTGTAGTTGGGTTCAAGGCTTTCCTCGCAGTCGGGACAGACTTCAAAGTCGTGGTGTTGTCTATGAGGTGGTGTCCAAGGCTCGTGGTCGGCATAAGTAAATATTTGTTTAGGCTCGTAGTAAGTTGGCTTGGGTTTCTCAAATGATTTCAGTAAGGGCCTTCCATTAATCTTTTCTTTTGGGTTAAAGTATAACCAAGCGCTATAGGTTTTGCCTTTGACTAGCACGTCGGTTACTTCTCTTTTGTACCAAGTCGGGTGGCCTTCTAAAGAATCCAAGTCTTGCAAAGTTGAATCCGATACCGCATACAATTCGATATCTATAAAGTGGCCTTTGCCTTCCTCTTTTAACACATAAGGGATACCGCTTGCAACCATAGGAAATTTCTTTTTGGTCACTCCTTTGCCAATAAAGGTAGAATCTTGTAACATATAGTTGTTACCGAATCCCTTCTTTAATGTTCCATAGACGGCGACCAAGTTGTCTTGCAGCACGTTGTCTTTTGAGTACCACGTGCCGTCCTTTTTAGTCCATAGTTCTTTGTTATAGATTTGAAAAGTCCTAGTCCTTTTGTTAATAGTAACGAATCTACAATCGTATTGAGAGAGTTCGTCCTTCCAAGTTTGTCTACCCATTTCGCCAAGCGCCTTTGCTAATACTTTAGTATCGCATTCAAGCACGTTGCCAAGGTGGTGGATAGTTCCGTTCATCATCAGCATTTCATTTTGATTTTTGCCGCAGACAAATGGGTGGGTGTTGGCCTTGCCAATCTTCCCAATCGTCGCGTATCTAAAGTGCGCAATGAATGGCCTATCGGTTAATAAAACTTTGTAATCTTTTGACTTATGATAAGTCACTTCGAATGTATCGAGCCAAACAATCCCAAGTCCGTGAGGGTTTATTTGTGACGACTTCTTAATAGTAGAAGGCGCGAGAGTATTGTTATTTTGTTTTACAATTATAATACACATAGTTAGTTAGTTTGTGAGGGTGTTACATTTAACACGACCTCGGTTTGTTAGACAAATTTACAACAATTTTTCGACAATACCAAATCCAATATTTTCAAGGGGTGCGAATTTATAGTTCGTTTTATCACTACCAAGTCAGGTGCAGAACGAAGCCCGTGGTAAATCCGCATCTTCGGCTTGTAAAGTATTGAGAATCAGATACTTATATCAAATTTAGGGGGGCTATTAGACTGCAAAATCTTACCTTACTCTTTTCAGCACGTCAGTTTTTATAGTCTACGAGTCTCGTACACGAGACTTCAACCATGCAATAAGACAAAAAAAAAGCAGCCCGAAGGCTGCTTACGTGATATGACAAATACATTAATTACCTTGTGAGGTAATCAATTTCATTTAAATCCAAAGTTCCGTATTGTGACTGCTTTAGAATCAGCCAATTTGAATCTTGAATCGTCGCTTTACCGACCCTAACTTTAAGCAAGGTATATTTAATACGTTCCTTTTCAGTTAGTGTTCTTCGCTTGGCGGTGCGCTCATATTTTTTGAGCGCCGCCTTTGCTTTTGTGATTATTATTTTATCCATTGTTAGTTTGTTTTAATCAAAGATATAAATTTATTTGCACGTTGCCAATATATCCTCATATTTGATAACTCTTTGACTACCAAAGTAACGTACTACGGGGCCTTCGGGGTGCATAAAAGCAACCTTTCTAACTCCTATCTTGCCCGCATAATCGGGCCAATAATAATCATTATTTAAGAAGGTAATCGTATCGCCTTCAAAAATTTCCCCGTGAAATTTATCGAATTGTCTCGGGTTCTCTAGTTCGCTTATAAAAGCATTGATTTGATTTGTACTTAATTGCATTGTGTTTTAGGTTTATGAGTGCCTAGGTTACTCGGTTTATAAGTTTCATACCATAATGTAGGGTTATCACATAACAAAGAAATAACATCCATTTGGTCATCATCCTCTAGCAAGCTAAAAGAATCTTCGCCCTTACATTCTTGGGCCATATAGTTTAAGACTTCCGCAACTTCGTGCGGCATTAGTCGGTGTAATTGTTTTACTTTCATTGTATTTAATTTTAATTTAACATTCAGTTTCATCTTTTCAGAATCATCAGACAGAATACACATTCTGTTACTGAATTAAATGAAAGCGGGGCAGCGCCCCGCTCGTTCATTTTAAGGTATGTATTAGCCTATAAATTGCCTTACACTTTGCCTTCTATTGCCCGTATTGATATAGTGCTGGAAATCTTTTGCAAGGCCCAATATCATATCAGCGCGGTCTTGGTTATAATCGTACATTCTCAATACTATCGGTTTACATTTATTGAGAAAAGCGGTAAAGTTTATTCTATCCTTGTTAATCGCAAAGTCTAACATAAGATAAAATAGCTCATACCTTCTTATCAGCGACGTTACCGAAGGTATCGCCGAAGGTAATCGAAACTCTACACAACCATAACTTTTGGCTCTAGCTATCGAATAGCGGTCTGAATTTCCGCTTTGCATACGACTATCGTAGCAGCAATAATCATTGTTAAGCCTTCCTCGATATAGCGCATATAATAGGCCCGCATAATTCCTAACTTTGCTTAATAGCTCTTGGCTATCCATACCCGCAACACAAATGGTCGTATGACCGCCGCAGCTAGTGTTAGTATTAGCATTTATAATCGGGGCCGCTTGAAACATTAGATTAAATATTTTGTTTCGTAACGCGCCTTTCGGTACGAGCGGCAAAATGTTGGTAATTGCTTCACCTACATTACGGCCGTTAAGGCTGCCGTCCTCCTCGTATCCTTTGAATATTGCATATTCACGTAGTGAAGGTAAATCGACCTTCTCTAGTTCAAAACCTATCGTAAATTTCGTACGAAAATATTTACCTTTTGGCTGGTAATACTTCTTATTGATATCCTTTACGTCAGACTTTGTTACTACGGCAAAATTTCGTTCTCTTGGCCCGCTATGCCAATTGTTCAAACTTGCTCTGTTTCTATTGCCCGTAGGCTTTAACGATATTGACTTTTTACCCATTATTGACAAAGTTTATAGTTCCTTCCTCAATCAATGCTTCAACCCTTCGCAGCCCGTTTGATATAACTTGACTGAATTGGTCGTCACTAGCCGTCCAAGCATTACCCCTTTCAACCTCGATAATCATATCGCGGGTTATAAGAATTTTAAAATGCCTATCGTCAGAACGTTCTTTAAAAGTTACCTCATACAAAAAGTCGCGGTCATTACTAGATGAAGGCGGCGGCTCATTAGCAGCGCTATCAGCAGCAATTGTTTCGGGTGTAATCTCGTCGCTTTCGCTTGGCATAAAGCAAGTATCAGCGGCTTGATTTGTTGATATGTCGCCCGTTTCGCTTGACGTCAATTCCTTGACGAATTTGATATAATTTTCAAGACTTTGAGATACTTTGACCCCATTGTTTCTAAGCCTTGTAATTTGGGCCTTAAAAGCCGTCAAATAGCCGTCATTTTCGTTATCTAATTCGAAGGCTTTAATGTTCTTAAACATTTGCGCCTTTGATATCAAAAAGACTTTATTTGCAATATCTTCCCTTGACCAAGTTAGGCCAAAAGACTCGAATTTATCTCTAACGTCGGGGCTATCATACCATTGACAAACCCTTTGCATTAGGCCGCCTAATTTAATCATCTTTTTAAGTCTGTTTAAATCAGCGGTTGAAATTGAACGCTCAAGCGCTCTAATTTCGGAAATTTGCAACCCGTCATTAAGTTCGGGATGTTGCTCGAATAGAGCGGTTTCCATAGTGTTAAAATTCATTTTAATTTAATTTAATTTAACTTCCGTTTCATACTTTCGTAATCATCAGCGGCAACACACATTGCCGTACGGCCCGCGCACGTGGCGCGGGTTTGTGTTATGTTAATTCAATAAAGTCTTCGCCCCAATTGTCGCAAAGTATTGTATAGCAATTAAACTCGGAACATCTAGCAACGGGTTTAAAGCCTTTATCTATTAAATAATTTAAGGCTTGCTGGCCCATTTCCCCGATTTGATAATCGTATGATAATGTAATCGACTTTGCTTTGTCGTCATTATAGCGCGCTGGCTCTGTTATTTTAATTCTTGACCCGCGAAAGTTTGTAGGGCCTAGATACTTAATATTGAATTTTCTATAATTGTTTATTTCGTGTATTTGCATAATATTTAATTTAAATTATAGGCGGCATTATTACCATCCCATTTGTCTAAATATAGTCTAAAAGTATTATTATATCCTAGTAAAAACTTTCTTTTCTTTTTCATTGCCCGTAAATAGCGGGTTTACAGGGGGTTATTAGACTTGATTTCCCCGTGTTTTATTTTTCTTTTTACAGGGTTTTACAGGTATAAACGAAAGGGAAGGCCTTTGTTAATTGGGGCTAGGGGCTAGGGGGTCTCGTAGGCGAGACTAGGGGAAAGGCTCGGGAAGGCCCGTAAACACTAGGAAAAAAGCCTAAAATATTACAGAAAAAAGCCTAAAAATTAGGGGGCGGGGTCAAAATTTTTGTCATTTTCCGTCGAGGGGCCGCGGTCGTGCGCGCGTATATTACCTGAAACCTATAAGTATCTAAAAAAAATTATTACCTTTGTATATGCCGTGGGATATTGAAATACACAATCGAATAAAAATTGGTTTCGCACTTGGTTGGCAATATTACGCACAAGATGAAGAGCATGATTGGACAGAGATAACGTTTTTCATAGGTCTCATAAGCATAGTTATAAAATACTGATATGAAATATTATAAAGATATGAACAAGGCTATCATGAGAGGTTCGCCTAGCAACTTTGTAGATGGTCTTTATGTTCAAGACGGCAGATTGATAAACAGTCGGCCAGACGGAATGATGGGTATTGAAAAAGCAGCTATGATGAAAAATATGGTGAAGAAGCAAAGGAATGAAGAGCAAATAGCTGAAGGTATCCGTAGAGCTCAAATGCTCGAAAAGTTTATGGATTAGTTTTAATCTATAGTTAGTTGGTTTTTAAGTGTTGGAAAGCTACCTGCGGGTAGCTTTTTTGCTTTTAATGACAAACTTTTTTGTTTATGACAATCTTATGACAAAATAATTTTTTTTTGTCATGGCTCTAACTTACTGATTTCTATATATTTATATTACTTTTTTTATTCTTTATGACAAAATGACAAAAAATATATATAAATAGTATATAAAAAAAAATAAAAAAACTTTTTTTTCAAGAGAAGGGTAGAGAAAGGTAAATTTTTGTCATATCGGGTAATGTAATTAAAAAATTATTATATATTTGAAATAAATCTAATCAAATGGAAACAGGGGGGTACTCACCAAAAGACTTGCACTTTCAAGAAGAGGCAAGAGACAAGCTAATCAAAGGTATATCGAAAATGGCAAGGGCAGTTAAGTCTACGCTTGGGCCTATGGGTAATACGGTGCTCATTGAATCCACCGCTCACACGCATGGTATCACGGTAACTAAGGATGGTGTGACTGTAGCCAAGTCAATACAACTACTAGACCCTGT
>Ga0160422_10001583_pt1 | contig 14217 bp, 12 predicted proteins | sample Fk160mmetaG_FD_108192 | JGI IMG/M metagenome (GOLD analysis project Ga0160422, IMG submission 108192) | Marine microbial communities from the Central Pacific Ocean - Fk160115 60m metaG | ecosystem: Environmental > Aquatic > Marine > Oceanic > Photic zone | place: The Central Pacific Ocean...
AAAATCATTATAATTTGTTATTTTAAAATTAAAATTCATATATATATATTATTTTATATTTAAAATAATATATGTACAGTATTTACATTTGTGTATGCCATATTTGTCCTAGAAATTTACGTAGTTCTTTAATTGAAGATAATGAAAATTTTGTTTTTTTTAATACAAAAAAAGATTTCATAAACGTTTGCATAGAATGTGGTGGTAGTGGAGGAAGTGTAGGCAATGTAAATCATCGTGCAAATTGTATGTATTCTGGATGTTTACACGACGGAATTAGATACACTAGAATAAATAATTATGATGAGTATTCCGAGGAATATATCCAAAGTCTATCCTATCTTTCAATGGATGAACAAGTAAATCATAGAAATAGTTATGGAAGATGGGATTACAATCAGCCATCCGAAAATACGCGCAAGTATCATATAAAATGTATGGAAACCAGAAAAGATGAAATTGAATTAGCGCGAAGAAAAATGGCGCGAAATGTCCTATTCAAAATGTCTGCTATCCTACAAATTAAAACAGGCGTTTATATTAATCCATATTGTCATTTTGACGGAAAAAATAGTGAAAAATTTATCAATAAGTGGGTTAAAATTTTAAATAGAAAAATGCTCAATAACTCTTTGACTGGCATAAAAGCTTAGTCCAAATAATACACTAACTGATATATATCCACCTAAATTGTAGTTTCCATCTTTCTTAAATAAAAATCCAAATAATTTATGCATTGTTGACTTAAAAATAGGAAGTTGAAACAAAAAATACAATAATCCTATTAACGCCGATAAATGAAATTCATCAAATAAAATATCTAAATTACTTTTTACAACCCTTTCTCGTTTTACATTATTTTCGTATCCTTCTTCATTTTTATAATTTTCTATATAATTTTGTTTATCAGATTCTGGTACATAATTAGGCGTTGTACTAATATCATGTGAATGTTGTGTAGTAGTATTAGGTATATCTCTTGCAGGTAAACTAGTTAATCCCGCGTTTGCGGCATTTAAAACGTTATCTGCAATAGAAGTTTTTTCTTTAGTTTCTAATACCACATTAGCTGTACTGCCTGATATACTAGGATCAACCGGAAGTTCATTTATATTAGTAGATGATTCGCTCATAGTAAATATATAAATAATTAGAACACAATTTCTAATTATTTACGCAAATTTTAATATTGTTTTATCTTTACTACATTTCATAGGATTTGAATTAAGTTTATAACATTTACTATTATATTTATATATATTTTTACTATCAGACAATTCACTTGGTGCATAATATACATAACATTTACCTTCATTACATTCGTTTCTAAAAAGCGTTGCTAATCCTAAACCTATTATAAATGATATTATGACACTACTAAATTTTGAATATAATAAACGTTGCAATTTCATTATATATTATTATATATTATTATTGAATCGGAATACTTACTATATTTTCACCCGAACATTGAACCTCTTCAGGTTCAAATGAAAAACATGTACCTGAATGATCTTGAACTTGTAGTAAATGGTTATTATCTTTTGTAGGATAAATAAATATTTTTGATTTTTCTCCTGCTAATCCTGTATTAAAAAATAATCCTAAAATAAAAGTAATAATTAAAACATACCAATTTATAAATTTAAATAAAAATAGCAACTCTTTCATTAATATATACATAGATATTATTGAACGTTGAAATGTACAACTGGTTCATCATTTATATGCTCCATAGAAGAAATACTATTTTCTACCTTTACTAGTCTAAATTCAATATCATCTTCTGTTTCCATCTCACAATAATCATACTGTAAATTTCTTAATTTTTCTAAATTTGGTATAATACTATTAATATATTTTTCTGCAATGTCCTTTAAAATGATAGGATCATTGGATTCATTGTATGCTTTATCCGCTTCTCTAATAAAGATAAAATGTTCTTTGTTTTCATCTACGATGGTTTTTATCGACGTAGTATTATTAAATTTATTATTCATTTTTGTTAATTCTTCTGCGAAAGTACCAACCCATTCACTTTCAATTTCATATTCCGAAATAAGTTGGTCAAATTTATCCAAGGTTTCTTCTTCAGATAAATATTTAAAAATTAAATCTAGTTTTAATTTTATAATCGATAAAGTAGTTATATTTTTATTGAATTTTTGTTCTTCATACAAAATATCCTTTGTTTCTACATTTCCTTTATAAATTTCTATATTTAAATCACATGGTTCATAATTACTACTAGTTAAGGTAGTTGCGCCACACTTTGCAATTAATTTTCTATTTTGATTTAAAAATACCGTACCTACAGGTTTATTACAAATTATACAGTTTGGCGCTAAATTTCTTAATTTTTCTTTTTTTTGCTGTATTGTATACGATTTATTTTTTTTAATAGTATCTTTTGAATTGTCTAATCTTATCGTATAAGCAGCTTTTAATTTATAGTAATCTTCCATGGCTTGTAATACATTTATAGGATAAGTAGATGATACAAATTGAACATCTTCATCTAATGTTGAGGTTTTAGAAGTGGGACTATCGCTTTCCATTTATATTATCTATATATTTTTCTATTTAATATATCTTGGCCAGATTCCCATTTTGGCAAATTTGTAATAAGGTCTTGTGAATTCTGTCTTTTAACATCTTGCATAATTTTTATTTTGGATAAAATGTATTCTTTTGTTTTTTTAGATTTTTCTCTTTTTTCTTGTTGTGTGGGCTTACCTCTATATTTAATAACTAGAATTATTCCAAATAATGCAATTAAAAATACAAATGCTCCTATATTATACATATAATTATAGTAAGTTTCTTTCACTTTATGACATTTTTTTAGTGTATTTGTAATAAATACTTTTGTATCATTATTTATTAAGGACGGTTGTTCACTCATAAACAAATAGTATAAATAAAATATTTAATTTATACATAATATATAACATGGATGCTATAAAAAATAATGAATCTAGAAAAGATAGTATGTTTGAAGACCAAAGCCCATCTTCTTTATATATAGTTTTTTTCATTTTAACTATAGGGTATTTAATAGTTAAATATCAAGTATTAACTTCATCTATAATAATTCCTATTAATTCTTCACAAGAATGGAAATATAAGCTTGGTAGAACTACCGGTATTAACTTAATATATCTATTTTCAGTTATTATATCTCAAATAGTATTGTTAATATTTCAATCTAATAGTATATGTGGAAATTTTGATAATGCTTTACAGGTTTTAGCTCAAGGTGGTACAGCATGGGGTATTATATTTACTATGATATTTGTTTTTATTAATTTTTTGTTTTCTTCTTGGAAAGGACCCTTTTCAAATACAATCGGATATGAAATTTCTTCTAGATTTTTTAATTTAGAAAAAAAAGAAGAATTTCTAGCAAATCTTTTAAATGACCCAAAAAATGTAGGAAGTAATGCGCCTAAAAACTTAACAAATATACTAACAAAAATATTAATAGATAAAGATAAAAAAAGTATTCGCCAACTAATTAATGGTATAACTTTAGATGATTTTACGATATTTATAAACAAATCAATAAGTGAAAACATTGTAAAAAATCCATTTAATTCTAAAAGTGGTGGCAAGAGAAGGAGACGAAAAAGTAAAAAGGGTGGTGCGTCTGTAAATTCTGAAGAAGAATTACAAAATACTATTATAAAAAACGCAGAAGAAGAACAAAATGCTGAAAAAAGAGCAAGTGCTTCTCAACAAGATACTTCTCAACAAGATACTTCTCAACAAGATACTTCTGAACCAGATACTTCTGAACCTAATGTTGAAACGATTCGTCCTGAAAATGTAGAAGTTGAATCCGCTGAAGCTACTACTTCTGACGCGGAGTCTCCTTCGACTGACGCCGTTCCTACTTCGAGTGAAGCTACTATAGAACAATCTGAAAATCAAGATGAATCAGTGACAGAGGCAGAGCCTGAACAAGTTCCTGAAGATACAGAAGCATCTGTTGTAGATGCAATATCAAACTTATTTAGAGCTATTTGTTTTAAAGACATTATTTCTGAATTTATATGGCTATCGTTAGCAGGTTCTTTATCCGTATTAGTTTCATATACATTTTTATTACAGCAAAAATGTAGTGGTAAAAATAATAATTCAATGACAGGGAAAATAGAGGAAGAAAATGTAAATGAAGACCCGGTTATAAAAGAAACTCAAAAGCAAATTGAATTAAGAAGTAAGAGAACTGACGATGCATTAAGAGAAGAAAAAGAATCTTTTACAATGTTAAATGATAGTAATAATAATAAAAAATCATTTAATAAAAAATTTAAAACCGAGAATTTCTGGTTAGGACAACCATATAAATCATCATTAGAATTAGGAGATTACAATATTAATACTTCAAAAGAAAAACGAGAAATAGAACACCGCATGACAGAACAAGGAGAAACATTTTTAAATAAAAAATAGCTAATACTGTATTCTTTTATAAGTACATAAATATAAAATGCTAAAATAAGAAAAAATAGCTAAAACAATAGAAATTAGCCATAATGGTAATACAGTTTTTTTTCTATAACCCACTCCAAATTCTCTTAACGTTTTGTTATCGTTATATAAAAAGTTCGGTTTTACCAGATTTAATATAATATAAGTTATTGAAAAAACCACTAAAGAAAACATCACTATATTTCTTTTTATAAAACTGTTTGTAAACATAATTATATATATAATAAATATAAATTTATATATAATTAATCGGAACCACCGTGCCAATCAATATCGTCAAATTCTCCTGCATCATCATCTTCAGGAACACCTTGTAATCCAAATACATCATTCTCTATTTCTTGAATATTACGCTGTTCATCCTCATAATCAAGGGCAAGTATATTTATATTATCCATATTTTCTCCATTTGGGTCTAATTTAAGTTCAAGCATGATTCTTTTTTCTCTATTTTCTCTTTCTTTATCGAAATTGTCTTGAACATATTGTGTTAAACCCTTTTCCGTTCCTTTTCCCCAATCGCCTAATTTATGATTTTTCATTAACATATTAATTTCTCTTTCATCATCTTTCATATTTGCTAATTTATCCGTAAATTCAAACTTTTTTTCTTTTTCTTTTTCTTTATTAACATTTTTAATAATATCTTTATGACTAAAATTAAGAACTTTTTTCTTAGTTTTTGTAAGTATTAAACAAATATCTATAATATAATTACTTATCATTTGTTTATTTGTATCAATATTTGTTTCGGTAAAATCGACTTCTTCTAATCTTAAAAATTGAGATTCCAATTCTGCGTCAGTAACCGTTTCATCGGGTTCTTTTTTGCCTTCTAAAAATATAAATTCAGTTTTTTGTACCGACTGCAAAATTTTATCTATAACATTAAATAAAATATATCTGTAAATTAATAAACATGTATTTTTATTAAATAACTTATACTTGTAATATTCTTCTGATTCAGGATTACCGCTGTATAATCCTGATATGCACTGTATTTCAATTAAAAATTTATTCCAATATGCTAAAGATTTATGAATATCTTGAAATATTTTTATTAAGTTTCTATTTCCCAAGTATTTATTTATTTTTGAATAATATTCTTTTATAACACTTTCCATATCATTTTTATGGGATAAAGATAACTTCCAGTGATCAGGTATATTTATATTTTCATAGGATGATTTATTTTTAATCATTTCTGGAAATAAATTACTTATTTTATTAGAAGCATCTTTTATGAATTCTAATATTCTATATACGTCTTTATCTGTATTAGTAACATCTTCATTTAATGGTTTCCATATATGAATAGTATTAATAAACTCAACAATCTCAGAAATGACTACTTTTGAATATGAACTATTTCTATTTAAATAAACAGAAATCTGTTCATGCATGTTGACACTTGTACTGTATAAATAATCTTTAAAATCTAACAAAGATTTTGTATCTTTATACATAGGCGTGTCGTAATCATTTAATACCGTTTCTAAATGTTGCATAAAAACTTCTGGTATATCTAATTCTAAATCTTCTCTTGCGCCTGAGAGTAAATCTTGTATTCTATCTATATTGCTAGTATATGGGATATTAGGAATATCAATTATATTTTTCTTAGAAATAATTTTCATTAACTGAAACAAGGTTTCTTCATTGAAGTTCTTCCCCATTCCTTTTAGTTCATCAATCTTTTCGCGGAGAGATTTCATTTCGGGAAATCTCTCTGGCTTTTCTGTAAAAAATATAAGTAAATCATCTGGTATAGGTAATTCATTATCTAAATTACAAAAATGAATAATAGATTTGTATATATATTCTTCCGTATATTCGTTGAACACAGTTATAGGTAATCTAGTATTTCTAGAATCTAATATAAGGGGTGCTCGATGAAAATTATGGTAATCATATAAAATATACTCAATACCAAGTACGTGTATATTATCTTCCTCGATACTAGAATTTTCATTAACAAAATATTCATATGAATTAATTAATCCATCATGACAACAAGAATTTTCTAAGAATGGTTCTACTAATTTATTGGTTAGTATAGGAGTTTTTTCAGATACTACCTTTCCAACTAACTTAATTATCTCCATAGACAATAAACTTGCCTTTGACAATAAAGTTAACACTTGTTGGTGCTGTTCTTGTGAACCCGATTTCATATTTGATTTTAATGATTCTTTAAATGTATCTGTTATATTTGAAACTTTACTTAATTCAATTGGTCGTAAAGGCGGTAAAAAAGTATTCCAGTTAGATATTTTTAATTCTGTCGGTATTCTTTTATTTTCAGGGAGATTTAAGTATTTTTTCTTTTCGTCCATTAATTCAATGATATGAGGTAGTTGAATAATATGTTTATCTATATACATTTTTATTTCTTTAGTTATGATGGACTGTTTCATTTTTTTTATACTATCCCACGGACTTACGCTAGTACCCATCTGACTGGCTATACATGCTATGTATTCTATACCACTTAACGAACCATCTCCATCTAATGGATATCCTGAAAAGGACCTGAAACATCTAGGAAATGTATGACGGGTTTTAATTGGAGGAATAGAAATTTGAATAATAATATGTATTAAAGATAATGTTAATATAATAATAGTTTTATTTACAATATTTTCATAAGACGCTATTTTCTTTTGTTTTTTTTCTGCTACGGCTAATAGTTTACTATAAACGGTTTCATTTATAATTTTAGGTAGTAATGCAAATACAACAGAAATGATATCTTTTCTATAACCTTCTATAAAAATTTTCATGTTCCGTGAAATTGCGGTAATTATATTATCAATTGTTATAATTATGGGATTTTCTTCATTTTCGTTTGTGCTTTCTACAGGTAATATAGGTTGTTCATCTTCTAAAATCTCTCTAGTTTTAACTGCATAACCTGCATCATCATATCCTTCATCTGTACTAAAGTTAATAGGTCTAATCTGATATCCCGTATATTTGTCTACCCACCATGATTCATCATCACTTTTCTCTCCTTGATTTTTACATATATCCGCCATAACATTTAAATATTTTCCTTCATTATGACCGCACGCTAACTTATAAAAAAATGTAGGCATTAATTTAACATTTGTATCTTTACAGTATAACCAATACATATTCTCACCATGAATAGATTCTCGTGCATAATTTTTTACAAATAATATTATGTATTCCTGCTTTTCTGAAAAATCATTATGACCTAATATCAAATCTCTAAGTCTTTCGTGTGGAGAAATTTCTTGAACTACTTCTTTTGATTTGGTACCAATTGAAAAATGATAATTGTTTATCTTTAATAAATTAAATAATTCTTGCTGTTTAAAAACAACAACATTCGCTTCCGCTTTTTGCATATCAACTAATAATTTATCTTTTAACTGTTCAATTGTTAAATCTAACTTTTTATCAAATTCATTTAATATGTATTTAATCGCATTTTTCTTAATTTCTGTTTCGGCTAAATCATTTGTACTACATATATTATTTACTTCTAAACAATCCTTTTGTATATTACAAAAGGCTTGAGAGTTTTCTACATAAATGGATTTCATTGTATTATCCCTTTCCCATTTGTTATTCGTCCTTCTATAAAAAGTAAAATCTTCTTCATCATCATCTATAGTAAGCATCGCATAAAATCCTTCTTTTACGGGTCTTTTTCTAAGTATCATAGCTTCTGCATCCTCTACAGCCTTTTCTGCAGATAAACCTATATTTTTCTTTAATTTATCTACTAAAAATACGGAAAATTCTTCTTCACTCATTGCAGCTTCTTCCGTCTTATATTCATCTATTATATCATAAACAGTAGTATCATATTTTGTGTCAAAATAAATATCTTTATCGTTGTCATCCATCATTTCATCGTAGTCGATATATTTTTTAGCTAGTACAAATGTACCACAATTATTATTTTCCTTTTCTTCATTTAAGGTTTCTTCAAACTGATTACTTAATAATTTAAATTCAGATTCTATATCTATCATCCCTAATAAAGATAAATTAGTGTATGCAATACTTTTTGAAATCAACGTATTACTGTCAATAAATAATTTATGAATTATACTAGATGCAGTTCCAGTAGGATTTATTTTATATATTTTTTCAAAAATATAACCATCAAGTTCATTTTCATTTACTGGATGCATTACATTATGTAGTAAAGATACTAATTGGTTTACCATCAGTTTTTCATCTCGAATAGGTATAAATCTAAACTCTTTACTTTTTAACACATATTTTTTTTTGTATTCTATAATTTGTAATTTTATGTATCTTGAAATTTCATTATATTGCATATAAGTTATATCGTCGTCATAAATTAAAAAAGGTTCTAATTCTTTAATTACTGATAAAATCGATAAACCGTCATTTAAAAATTCTTTTACATATAAAAATAAATTTCTTATACCAGGAATCATCTTATCCAATAAATATTCATATTTTTGTTCTATTTCATCATTTTCTTGTAAAATAAATTCATTAATACTAGATAAAAATTTAATAGGATTACTATTAGGATTTTGTTGTGAATTATTTAATATAATTGTATTTGGAGCTGTTTTATTATTTAATAACTTATAGTAAAATAATGGATATTGATTTATACTACTACGTTTTAATATAGATGTTCCTGGTAGTGTCCCCTTGGTATGTTTCATTACATTTTCAGTAAGCATTATAAAAGAAGAAATTTTCATAGTATCATTATCAGATAAAGTAATATCATAATTATTTTTAAGTCTATCTTTTCTTATGGTATTCAATCCAGTGTTATAGTTCTGCATTACATATTTACCTTTTTCAAGATTTCTATTATTTATTACAAAAGATTCATATGATTCCTCATTATCTAAAATAGTGATAATTTCTTTATTTGTAGGCAAAGAACCTACAATAGAATCAGAATTTTCATTATTTTTATATGGAGTATAAAATTCATTTAGATTTCTTATTAAATATTTATATCTTTCATTTTCTCCCGAAAATGACGATGCTTTCAATGAACTATATTGTTTAATATGTTCATTTTCCTGAATATTTACATCTCCTAATTTTGCATGAACTATGCTCATTTCATCTCGATCTGGAATTTCATCAAATAATTCAATATCATACATTTTTCTTTTGTTTTTAACTACTGGTATTAACCATGATAAACTATGATTTAAATTAAGCAATGAATCTTTTAATGGTTTATTATTTATTCCCTTGTATTTAGAACTATCTACATTACCATTGATGTCAAATATAGAATATTGACCTCTTAATTCAATATATCTGTTAATTTGTATTTGAATATCTTTAAGTATCTGATTGTTTCTTTCTTTAGTAGGAATATACGATAACATATCATCCATTAAATCGGTTGTTTGAGCTTCCAGAGAGTATCTCTTTTTTTTTTCTTCTACTACTACTTCTTGTGTAATTTCACCTAATTCATCACCAAATGAAATAGCATCACCTTCCAAAACTAATCCATCTAAAAATAAATCTCTATCTTCTAAGGTTAAATCTTCTTTTGTATCACTTGATTCAGATTTTTCCAGTGGAGACACTTCCTCATCTTCCATTTCCTCAGCCCAGTTAAGGCCCGTTGTACCCTTTTCTTTTTCTTCCGTTATTTTTGATTCTTCTTCTTCTTCTTTTTCTTCTTGTTGAATACTTATTTTACTTTCTGTTTCTAGCTCCAAGTCTTTTGGTGGATTTCTAATTACAATTTCTTTTATGTTTAATTCCTCCGGTAATCCCTTATAAGCAAAATCTATATATATAACAGTATTTGACGGATATGTTTTTAATTCAATCATATCTTCTTCTAAATTTGTAATTTGTCCTGTTATTATTGTAGGTATATCTCCACTAAATGTTATATCTATCCACGTATCTTTTAAAAGATTGTTTTGTAATGCATAACTAGGAGTTATATCTCTACTTAGTAATGATATAGAACTAATAGATGTATCCATTAACATTCCTTCTTCATTAATAATCAAATTTGTTTCTTCTAATGTTTCAACTTCAACTAATTTAATTTGCAACTCACTTGAATATATAACTAAAAATTGTTTTTTGTCTAACTTTTCATTTGAGGGTGCATTAATTTCTATAATATCATTTAATTGAATTTTAACAGTTGTTTGTGTCATTACTTATATTTATGGTAGAAATTAATTAATTATTTCAAACATTTTATAAAATTGAGTTAAAGATATGTCTATATAATAAATATAAATGCCTACATATACCATACCAAAACAAGAATTAATATTTTTAAATAATACCGATGGAAAAAACGTAAAGAAATATAGCAATAAAGATGACGAAAATCATCGCATAATTAGATATATAAAGGATAAACTACAGACAGACGAAGACTATTCCATGTATGGTAAATATCGGTCGGTTATAATAGATAAAGATAATTATGTAGTAGGATTTTCTCCACCAAAGTCAATATCTTTCGATTTATTTATGCAACAAAATAGTTTTGATGACATTAAAGTAGAGGAATTGATAGAAGGAACAATGATAAATTTATTTTATGATAACTTTAAAAAAGAGTGGAATATTGCAACGCGTACTACAGTTGGAGCAAATAATAAATTTGTTCAAGAAGAAGATATCGATACATTTAGAGTAATGTTTTTGGAAGCGTGCAATGAAATAGGTTTAGATTTTGAACAATTACCTAAAATCGGTGATGATGAAAATACGTATTATAGTTATAGTTTTGTATTACAACATCCAAAAAATAGAATTGTTTCTAGAACAAAAGACAATAAATGTTTCATATATCTTGTAGAAATGTATCAACTTATTAAAAAAGAGACTGAGACTGATATTAATACAGTAGATACGAGTAAATTCATGGATTTATTTTCAAAATTAGGTATATCTATTCCACCCGATTTGGTTTTAAAGAATAGTATAAATGATTATGATACCTTATTGAAAGTATCTACTGGTGGTGAATTTATTGATTCTTGGTCAGAAAAAGATTTGATTTGTTTTGGAGGATTTGTGATTAAAAATAAAAATACAAATGTACGCACAAAAATAAGGGATGAACATTATGAATATATTAGAAAATTACGTGGAAATCAAATAAAACCCAAATATCATTATCTTTCTCTAAGAAAACAAAAAAGGTTGCAAGAATATTTAAGCTTTTATCCAGAAGATAAAAAAAAATACGATGTATATCGTCAAGAGATATCAGACTATGCTTATAATTTATGGCAGAGTTATATCGGTTGTTATATAAAAAAAGAAAAGCCTGTAAAAGAATGGCCGCATAAATTTAGAGTTCATATGTTTAAAATTCATGAGGAATTTAAAGCAAATCGGGAAATTATAACTTTAAATAAAGTTTATATTTACTTTAATAAATTACATGAATCGCAACAAATGTATTTGTTAAATTATAAAGAAGACCCTGAAAATATAGTTGAAAACGATGAACAAATCGTTTCCGAAGTAATAGAAAGTGCGGTTAAAGAAGTTTTTAAAAAAGAAACATTATCATAAGTTGAATTAAATATATAGATAAATTTAAATTATAATATTATTTTTATATAGAATGTTTAAAAATGTTTTATTAACATTATTGTTAATAAAGTCGGATAGTTTTTCATTAAATAGACGAAGTATTTTAGGGGGTATCGTAGGAATGAGCGCGGTAGATAATACAGATAGTAAAAAAGAAAATATTGAAATACCTAAGGAAATAACGAATAATAATTTTTTATCTAATAAAAACGATAATAGTGAATTAAATGCTGAATATGGAATAATACAAGAATTAAATAATGACATATATTTTTACGGACCAGTAACTCAACGAAGTTGTTTTGAATTAAAAAATAAAATTAATGAATTAGATAAAAAATCTTCTCTTATGCAGATTCAATTTCATATAGACCCCCCTCCTATTCACTTACATATTCAAAGTAATGGTGGAAATCTATTTCATACTCTCTATATTATAGACTTAATTAAAAATATTGATACCCCCGTTTATACATATATAGACGGATTTGCAGCTAGTGCCGCTACGTTGATAAGCGTTGTAGGTAAAAAAAGATATATTACAAAAAATTCTCTTATGTTAATACATCAATTGTCTGGTTCAGATAGTGGTAAATATGACGAACTAGAAGAACAATTAACAAATATGAAAGTATTAATGACAATAATTAGAAATACGTATTTAAATAATACAAATATAAATCCAGTACTGTTAAATAATTTGTTAAAAAAAGATTTGTGGTTAGATGCAAGAACATGTTTAATATATGGATTAGTAGACGAAATCATATAATATATTATATTTTAATATAGTATATGGTAAAATCTAATAATTTAAAGATATTTTTAGATATAGCATTAATTATATTTGTTATTTACATTGTATCTGAGTTATTTAATTGGTTCTTTAGAAATAAAACATCAGAAGAATTTACATTAATCAAACCTAGTGATACAAGTGATATAAATATAATGTTAAATACTTCATCGGGAGATGATAATTCTATGGAATATGTTAAAAATTCTATTAAAACTCCTTATAGCCATTGGAGCGATAGTAAATCTCCCGCAGGAATAACAATAATAAAAAATAATAAAATATTAAATTCAAGTGATATTTTGTATACTACTATACATAATAAAATTACAGTTTCTGTACAAGATAGTGATGGGACTGACATTACAACAAATGATGAACTTATATTATTAGATGCCGGTGATACTTTCACAATATCATATACTTATCAAGGAGATACAGAAGATGAAGACTTAGGTAGTAGAACAGTTTCTGTAGTTGATGGGTCTTCACTTACAACACCCGAAATTTTTAGATTCAACCTTAATGATGTAGATAACATTGTGATATTAGGTGATTCTGATAAATTTCAAGTTCAAACTACATCTATAGGAGGATGGAATGATATAGATACATCAGTAGCATGGGATAAATCGGTTGGATTAACAAAAATATTATCAAGTTCTAGTCCAGTTATACCAAATCCAGATGAAATACCTAGTACTCAAGATTTAACATATACGTATACAGGTTATACACACATAGAAGAAAATACTGAAACGGGTGATACATTAGTATCAGTTGATAGTGTTAATAAAACCATGGGGGTACAAGTAATTTCTCCTATAAACATCACTAGTATAAATCCAATAACAACAACAACTAGCGAAAGGAATTGGTGTAGGGATAAATTAAGTTTAGATAAAGTATATATAACAGATACTAACAACGATGAAACGGAATTATACAATAGTACCGACGGAACAACATCATTTAATATAACCGATGTAACTACCATAAGTGAATTAAAAAGCCTTACGGATGGTGAAATAGGAGTTGATATTACAGTTCCAAGTAATGATGATAAAAAACTTGTTAATGAACAAGGAACTACAAACATTAAATTTGATTTAGATAGTGGAATTATTACAAATGCAGGCGACTTAAATGGATTACAATGGAATGTACCAGTCGGTAAAAATTATTCTAGCTATGATTCTAGTGATGTAAAAGATGATATATGTAGTTTAAATTTAAATATACTGTTAAATGAGGCGTCTTTATAATATTATTTTCTAATATTAATTTAAAATGGCAGAGTTTAAAATGGCAGATAGTATCATAACTCTAAAAGAAGATACAGATACAGATAC
>Ga0160422_10001584_pt1 | contig 14208 bp, 15 predicted proteins | sample Fk160mmetaG_FD_108192 | JGI IMG/M metagenome (GOLD analysis project Ga0160422, IMG submission 108192) | Marine microbial communities from the Central Pacific Ocean - Fk160115 60m metaG | ecosystem: Environmental > Aquatic > Marine > Oceanic > Photic zone | place: The Central Pacific Ocean...
TAAAAAATATTTATGCTATTGGTGACGTTATAAATGGTCCAATGTTAGCACATAAAGCTGAGGAGGAAGGGATTGCAGTTGCCGAATTAATTGCAGGTCAAGCAGGACATGTAAATTATGATTTGATACCAGGGGTAATTTATACATCACCAGAAGTAGCTTATGTTGGAAAAAATGAGGAAGAATTAAAAAAAAATAATATTAATTATAAAGTTGGAAAATTTCCTTTTATGGCCAATTCAAGAGCGAAGGCTATAGACCAACCAGAAGGTTTTGTAAAAATTCTGGCAGATTATAAAACAGATAAAGTTTTGGGTGTTCATATCATAGGACCACATGCTGGAGAAATGATAGCTGAAATGTCAGTAGCTATGGAATTTGGTGCTAGCTCAGAAGATATTGCAAGAACTTGCCATGCTCATCCAACTTTTTCAGAGGCTATAAAAGAGGCAGCATTATCGGTAGATAAAAGGCAGATTCATTCGTAATATATTTAAATAATATATTATGAAATACTCTGTTCTACTTCCTAATATTTTTAATCATCCATTTACTTATAAAAGTGATGAAAAATTAAAGGTCGGTCAATACGTACACGTTCCCTTTGGAAACTCTATAATGACAGGTCTAGTTTGGCATAAATCCCAAGAAAACGTCAAAAAAAATTTTAAGTTAAAATATATTAAAAATATTATAAAAACACCTGCTTTAAATATTAAAACCATAAAGTTTATTGAGTGGTTTTCAGAATATAACTTGGTTCCGCTAGGGATGTCATTGAAATTACACTTATTAAGCAGCGAAGCTGTAGAAGAATTTGAACAAATAAAGTATGGGTATTTCAATAAAAAATTTAATCAAAGTATTTTTAAATTTTCTGATGAGCAAAATAATGCCCTTAAAAACATGCAAAAAAATAACCATAATTTTAGAGTTCATCTTTTACAAGGAGTAACAGGCTCAGGTAAAACATTGGTTTATTTCAGATCAGTTCTAGATAAAGTAAATAAAGGTTATCAGGCTTTAATTTTACTGCCTGAAATTGGATTAACTTTTGAATTTGAAAAAAAATTTAAAGAATTTTTTGGATTTAATCCAGCTATTTGGCATTCAGCAGTCTCAAAAAAAAATAAAAAAATAATTTGGAGTGGAGTTGCAAACGGAAAAATAAAAGTTGTAATTGGAGCTCGATCTTCTCTATTTCTCCCATTTAAAAATTTTGGGGAAATTATTGTAGATGAAGAACATGATCAGTCTTTTAAGCAAGATGAGGGAGTTATTTATAATGCAAGAGATATGGCAATAGCTAGGGCTAAATTTGAAAATATCCCAATTAATCTGGTGAGTGCTGTTCCATCTGTCGAAACATATCAAAATATAAAAAATAATAAATATTCTTTCACAAGATTACTAAAAAGGTATAGAGATGCTAATCTACCAAAACATGAAGTGATTGATTTAAATAAATTTAAACTCCCAAAAAAATCTTTTATAAGTCCACTTACAAAAAAAAAAGTCGAAGAACATCTTCAAAATGGCGATCAAATCTTATTTTTCATAAATAGAAGAGGATATTCTCCGCATGCAATGTGTAAAAATTGCTTAAAAGTTTATGTGTGTCCGAATTGTTCAATTAATTTAGTCTATCACAAAATTAAAAATAAATTTATTTGTCATTATTGTGGTCTTAACTTAGTCTCAGAGCGAAAATGCATAGAAAAAAATTCGTGTGAATTTGTATTTAGTGGTCCAGGTGTAGAAAAAATAAACGAAGAGGTAAAAAATTTATTTCCTCATTATAAGACACAGATATTCTCAAGTGACACCATGAAAAAAAAATCATCTAAAGAGATTTTAAAAAATATTATCGATAATAAAATCAACATTCTTATAGGTACACAGCTTATTTCAAAAGGTTTTCATTTTCCAAATTTGAACTGTATAGTTGTATTAGATATAGATTTATCTACATTTGGTTATGATCTGAGAGCTTCTGAAAAAAATTTACAACTTTATCATCAATTATCTGGAAGAGCTGGAAGAGCTGGAAAACCTGCTAAAGTATATTTTCAAACTTATGATTTAAATTCAAAAACGATTTTTAATATAACCAATGAGGATCCTTTTGTTTTTTTAGAAAATGAAATTAAAATCAGAAAAAAATATAGCTTGCCTCCATTTGAGAGGTTTATTAGTTTAATATTGTCTTCAAATGATGTTAAAAATTTATATGAACAATCGTTAAAAATTAGGAATTTTATTGAACAAAATATGCAAATCAAAGTTTTAGGTCCTGTAGAGGCTCCAATTTTCAGAGTTAACAAGAATTATAGGTATAGAATACTTTTAAGATCTCAGAAAAAAGACAACGTGCAAAAAAAATTATCAAACATACTAAATAATTTCAGGATACAACCTGGAGTAAAACTTACCATAGATGTTGATCCAATAAGCTTTAATTAATGCATATTTATTTACATTTTGACAAATCTGTCGCTTGAAGCCTAATTACACATGTGTTATCTAGAGCCAAATTTTGCACATTTTAAGGAAAATTTAAGTTGACTAAAAATAATCTCTCAATTTCAGCAAATAATAGCTATTCACAGGCCCTATATGAGCTTGTTGAGGAAGAAAAAGCAATTGAAAAGGTTGAAAAGGAAGTTCTATCAATATTAAAACTAATTTCTAATAACCAAGAATTCATAAATTTGATTAAGGATCCAAGAAATACTCAAAAAGAGCAGACTGATTCTATAAATGCAATTTGTGAAAGCTTTAAACTGAATAATACATTATCCAAGTTTCTAATATTCTTAATTACAAAAAGACGATTATTTTTTCTAGAAAAAATTTTAAAAGATTTTTTGATTATTTGTTCAAATAACAGAGGTGAAATAATTGCAAAACTAAAAGCAGCTAAAGAATTATCTGTTTCAGAACTAGAGAATATAAAAAATAACCTGAAAGAAAATTTTGGATCAAATTTGAAATTAAGTTTTGAATATGATCCAACTATTCTTGGTGGACTAATAGTTCAAGTAGGAAGTATTATGATAGATACTTCAATTAAAAGCAAATTACAACAAATCGAAAATAATATGATAGAGGCATAAATGGAAATCAACCCTTCAGAAGTAACAAAAATTTTAAAAGAACAAATAAAGAAAGCTGGTGATAAAGCAGAGGTTTCAGAGGTTGGTCAAGTTTTGTCAGTGGGTGACGGAATTGCTAGAATTTATGGTTTAGACAATGTACAGGCTGGAGAAATGGTTGAATTTTCGGATGGCTCAAAAGGTATGGCTCTTAATTTAGAAAATGATAATGTTGGTGTAGTAATATTTGGTGATGATAAAGCAGTAAAAGAGGGTGATACAGTAAAAAGAACTGGAGCAATTGTAGATACACCAGTAGGCAAAGAGTTACTTGGTAGAGTAGTTGATGGTTTAGGCAATCCAATTGATGGTAAAGGTGCTTTAGATAAAGGTATTAAAAGAAGCAGAGTGGAAGTAAAAGCTCCTGGAATTATTCCTAGAAAATCTGTAAGTGAACCGATGCAAACTGGCCTAAAGTCTATAGACAGCCTTGTTCCAATTGGTAGAGGACAGAGAGAGTTAATAATAGGTGACAGACAAACTGGTAAAACTGCAGTTGCAATAGATGCTATTATCAACCAAAAAAAAATAAATGAATCAAATGACGAAAAACAAAAACTATACTGTGTTTATGTGGCGATTGGTCAAAAAAGATCAACAGTAAGACAAATCGAGAAAACTTTAGAAGAAGCTGGGGCAATGGAATACACTACTATAGTTGCTGCTACAGCATCTGATGCCGCTCCCCTGCAGTTCCTAGCTCCTTATACTGGTTGTGCTATGGGAGAATATTTTAGAGATAATGGAATGCATGCATTAATAATTTATGACGATTTATCTAAACAAGCAGTAGCTTACAGACAAATGTCTTTATTGTTAAGGAGGCCACCGGGACGAGAAGCTTATCCAGGTGATGTATTTTATCTACATAGTAGATTGCTAGAAAGAGCTGCAAAACTCAGTGACGACCACGGCGGTGGATCTTTAACTGCGTTGCCTATTATTGAGACCCAGGGAGGCGACGTTTCTGCTTTTATACCTACAAATGTTATTTCAATTACGGATGGACAAATATTTTTAGAAACTGAATTATTTAACCAAGGTATTAGGCCAGCAATAAACGTTGGTCTATCGGTTTCACGAGTAGGTTCCTCAGCTCAAACTAAAGCCATGAAGAAAGTTTCAGGCTCTATGAAATTAGAACTTGCCCAGTATAGAGAAATGGCAGCTTTCGCTCAGTTTGGTTCAGACTTAGATGCTTCCACCCAAAAGCTTCTTAATAGAGGATCGAAGCTAACAGAACTTCTAAAACAAAAACAGTATTCTCCGTTAACTGTTGCCGAACAAGTAATATCTGTATTTTCAGGTGTAAGAGGTTACTTGGATGATGTTGACCAGAAAAATATCGCAGAATTCGAGAAAAAAATAATCGAGAAATGTAAGAACGAAAGGCCTGAGATTATAAACTCCATATCGTCTTCAGGCAAGTTAGAGGAAAATGAAGAAAAAGAATTAACTCAATTAATACAGGACTTAAAAAAAAATTTTAATTAAGAAATCATGGCAAGTTTAGACGATTTAAAAAAAAGGATATCTAGTGTTAAATCTACACAAAAAATAACTAAGGCGATGAAAATGGTTGCAGCGGCCAAACTAAGACGAGCCCAAGAGGGAGCAGAGAGAGGGAGACCATACTCAGAAAAAATGAACAATATAATATTAAATTTGTCAAAAAATATTGTTGATGTTGACAACTCTCCTAAATTATTATCGGGTACAGGTCAGGACAATGTTCATCTTTGTGTTGTAATGACCTCTGACAGAGGATTATGTGGAGGCTTTAACACAAATATAATCAAAAAAGCCAAAAACTACTTTAAAAAAATAATTGATAATGGAAAAACTTTAAAAATACTAACTGTTGGTAGTAAAGGCTATGACCAATTAAAAAGATTATACGGAGATAAAATCATAGAAAAAATCTCATTTAAAGAAACCAAAAATGCTAATTATTTTGATGCAGATAAGGTTGGTAAAATTATCATTGAAAGATTTTACAAAAAAGAATTTGATGTGTGTACAATTTTTTATAATCAATTTAAAAATGTAATTACTCAAATTCCGCAAGAACAACAAATTATTCCTTTAAAAACTTCTGATGTTCAAGATGATAATGATAACTATAATTATGAGTTTGAGCCAGAGGAGGATGAGATATTAAATAACTTATTACCTAAAAATATTTCTACACAAATATTTAAGGCAATGCTTGAAAACTCCGCAAGTGAGCAAGGTTCTAGAATGAGTGCGATGGACAATGCTACAAGAAATGCTGGAGAAATGGTTGACAAACTCACAATAGAGTATAATAGAAGTCGTCAGGCCGCTATTACTAAAGAATTAATAGAAATAATTTCAGGAGCAGAAAGTTTATAAAATGAGAAAAGGAAAAATAACACAAGTTATTGGAGCAGTGGTTGACGTAAAATTTGAAGGAGAACTTCCTGAGATCTTAACAGCTTTGGAATGTAAAAATGATGGAAGTAGACTAGTTCTAGAGGTTGCTCAACATTTAGGAGAGTCGAGTGTTAGAACAATTGCAATGGATGCAACAGAAGGATTAAAAAGAGGTGACGAGGTCATTGATACAGGTGCTCCAATAAAAGTTCCAGTAGGTCCGGAAACGCTCGGAAGAATTACAAATGTTGTTGGTGAACCTATCGATGAGAAGGGCGAAGTAAAAACTAAGGAAAATTGGCCAATACATAGAGCAGCTCCAGAGTTTAATGATCAGTCAACAGAAACTGAAATACTAGTCACTGGTATTAAGGTAGTCGATTTACTTGCTCCATACGCGAAAGGTGGAAAGATAGGATTATTCGGAGGAGCTGGAGTTGGAAAAACCGTATTAATCATGGAATTAATAAACAATGTTGCAAAAGCTCATGGTGGCTTTTCTGTATTTGCAGGTGTAGGAGAAAGAACAAGAGAAGGAAACGATTTATATCACGAAATGATAGAGTCTGGTGTGATAAAACCTGATGGTCCTGGATCTAAAGCAGCATTAGTTTATGGACAAATGAACGAACCTCCAGGAGCTAGAGCAAGAGTAGCATTATCAGGACTGACAGTAGCTGAATATTTTAGAGATCAAGAAGGTCAAGATGTATTATTTTTTGTTGATAATATTTTTAGATTTACACAAGCAGGATCAGAGGTATCCGCGCTACTTGGAAGAATTCCATCAGCAGTTGGATATCAGCCAACATTAGCAACGGATATGGGAAATTTACAGGAAAGAATTACAACAACTAATAAAGGTTCAATAACCTCAGTACAAGCAATTTACGTACCTGCCGATGATTTGACTGATCCAGCACCCGCTACATCATTTTCGCATCTTGATGCTACTACAGTACTATCAAGACAAATAGCTGAAATAGGAATTTATCCAGCAGTAGATCCTTTAGATTCTACCTCTAGAATTTTGGATCCCAGAATAGTTGGTGAAGAACATTATAGAGTTGCAAGAGAAGTTCAAAAAGTTCTTCAAACTTATAAATCTTTGCAAGATATAATTGCTATTCTAGGTATGGATGAACTGTCAGAAGAAGACAAATTAATAGTTGCTAGAGCGCGTAAAATTCAAAGATTTTTATCTCAACCTTTTTTCGTAGCAGAGGTTTTTACTGGATCACCTGGAAAATTAGTAGAATTAGACTCTACTATAAAAGGTTTTGATGCTATTTGTAAAGGTGAATACGATCATTTGCCAGAAGCAGCATTCTATATGGTAGGAACAATAGAAGAGGCAATTGAAAAAGCTGAGAAAATGGCCAAGGATGCTGCAGCGTAATGAGTGAGGATTTTAAAGTAGATATAGTTAATCCTGATAGATCATTTTTTTCAAACGATAAAGTAAAAGAGATTGTTGTGCCTGCTGTTGAAGGAGACATGGGAATATTAAAAGATCATATACCAATTATCTCTTTTTTAAAACCAGGCATTATATTGTTATCAACTAATGAAGGTTTACAAAAATTTTATGTTGAAGACGGTATTATAGAATTTAAAGACAATACATTGTCAATTCTAACAAGTACAATAATGGATTTAAAAAATATCGACAAATCCTTTATAGACAATAATATTAAAGATGCTGAAAAACAGCTTGAAAATTCTGATTTGAATGACCAAGCGAGATTTCTAATGTCGCAAAAAATTAATGTTTTAAGAACAATTAATTAGCAAAAATAAAATCTTTTATTTCGTTTTGAATTTTTTTATATACATCAAGTTTGAAATGAACAACTACCTTAGTTAGATCATTAACATTAATCCATTTCCATTCGAAAAATTCTGGCTTTTTTGTATTAACATTTATCTCTTTATCAATTCCTTCAAACCTAAAAATATACCATTTTTGATTTTGACCTTTGTATTTTCCTTTCCAAATAATACCAAGCAAATAATCTGGTAAATTATATGAAATGTATCCCTCTATTTCTTTAATCAATGTTACATTTTTAATACTTGTTTCTTCCTCTAATTCTCTTAGTGCAGCATCATAAAAATTCTCTCCTTCATCAACGCCACCTTGCGGCATTTGCCAATAGTTCTTTGGATTGTCTATTCTCTTTGCTACGAACACTTCATTATCTCTATTTAATACCACAATACCCACACCTAATCTTAGAGGTAAATTTGCAAATTTTTCAAACCTACTCATTTAATAATTTTAATGCAAATTTAAGCTGATTGTCAGTTTCCGTATTTATTCTAAAATCGTCACCTTCTTCTTCAAGTTCAAAATCAGGAATAACACCAACTTCAGAAATAGAGCTTCCAGAGGGCAAATAATACTTTGATACTGTTAATCTAATTGCTCCGTTATTATCTAAAGGAATAATTGATTGGACGGAACCTTTTCCATATGATCTTTCTCCAATTAATATTGCTCTTTTATGATCCTTTAGAGATCCTGCTACAATTTCTGAGGCGGAAGCTGAACCGTAATTAATTAAAACAATAATTGTTCCGCCATTTAAAACATCTCCTTTTTTTGCAAACCATTTTCTATTTTCTGAACTTTTTCTACTTTTAGTGGATACAATTTCACCACTATCTAGAAAAAGGTCTGAAATTTTGATTGCCTGAGATAGTAGACCACCAGGATTATTTCTTAAATCTAGAATATAATGTTTAATATTTTTATTATTTTTAAATTCATTTATTTTTTTTTTTATTTGATCACTACTATTATCATTAAAAGACGTCAATCTTACGTATCCAATATTATTATTTTTAACTTCAGATTTGACTGATCTTACCTCGATTATTTCACGAGTAATTTTATATTTAATAGATTTTTTAAAACCCACTCTTCTTATTGTTATCTCAATTTCTGATCCAACAGGGCCTCTCATTAATTCAACAGCCTCTGATAAAGACTTACCCTGAACCTGTATTTCATTAATTTTTATTATATAGTCACCAGCTTTGATCCCTATTTTTGAAGCGGGAGAATTATCTATTGGGGATATTACTTTTACAACACCTGCCTCCATGCCTACCTCAATACCTAGCCCCCCAAACTCTCCACTCGTTTCTGTTGCCATATTTTTAAACATCTCTGGTGTCATATATGCAGAATAAGGATCCAATGACTGTAAAACACCATTTATTGCCGCGTCCATTGCTTCACTTTGGTCAACCTCATCTACATATTCTTTATTAATTTTATCTAAAACTTCTCCAAATAAGTCTATCTTATCATAAATGTTATCTTGAGTTTTAGCATCGGATGAAATTATAACAAAAATTAAAACAAAAAAATTCAATCCAATTTTTTTAATTAAGCTCATATAATTACTTTTTCTTTAGGTATTATTTCCGACCAAATCTTTTCAATCTCATAAAATTTTCGTTTCTCAGGGTTAAAAATGTGTACAACAACATCTATACCATCTACTAATTTCCAATCTTTACTGTCGATACCTTCTATTTTAGAATCATAAATACCACTCTTTTTAAATTCTTCTAAAACCTGCTCCGACAAAGATTGAATGTGTCTTGAGGAGGTTCCGCTTGCAATTATCATGTAATCTGCAATCGAAGATTTCCCCTCTAAATTTATAGTGACAATATCTGATGCTTTATTGATATCTAGGGTAGAGACTATTAAATTTTTTAGATCCGTAAATTCTTGCATTAAAATTATTACATTATCAAATTTTTCTTAATTTTGAAGATGAAATATTGACCTTGTTAAAATTGATAAATTTTAAACGATATTTACTTAATCTCTTAAATGATAACGATTTTAAAGATTTTAATTTGTATCCATGCCTATCAAATACAAGTATTTTACACATTGATGAAATTTCTCTCCATTTATACCATCTGTGAAAATTTATTAAATTATCTGCACCCATTAGGAAAAATATTTCATCTCTCTTATATTTTTTTTTCAAAAATTTTATCAAATGATAAGTTTTATTAGATTTAATTTTATCTTCATAAAATCTAATTTTAATAAAAGATTTCCCTTTTATTACTTTGTTGGCTAATTTTATTCTTCTATTTAAATTATTAGAACCTTTTTTTTTAAATGGATTTTTTTTTGTGATAGCCCAAATTATATCATTTAATTTAAATTTTTTTTTAGCCAAAGTTGAGATTTTTAAATGACCAATATGAGCCGGATCGAAAGTTCCACCCAATATTCCAATTTTTTTTAATTTTTTTTTCAAATTATTTTCTTATTTGACCTTTGCCATTAATTTCATATTTATATGTAACTAATTTTTCTAAACCCACAGGTCCTCTAGGAGGTAGATTATTTGTTGATATACCTACCTCACCTCCAAAACCAAATTCCCCTCCATCTGCAAATTGTGTCGAGGAATTATGTATTGCAATTGAACTTTTTACGTTTTTTAAAAATATTTTAGCAACTTTTTTATCATTGGTAATTATTGCATCAGTATGCATTGTTCCATACTTATTTACATGGTCTATTGCTTCATAAACATCTTTTACAGATTTTACAGCAATAATTGGTCCCAAATATTCCTTACCCCAATTTTTTTTATTTGCTAATGTACAATTACCTTTATATATTTTTTTGATTAATTTATCGGCATAAATTTTACAATTATTATTTTCTAAATTTGCAAGAATTGGATTAACAAATTTTTTTAATATATTTTTGTTTATTAGTAAGGTTTCTGTAGCACCACAAATACTTGTGTTTCTCATTTTGGCATTATAAATAATTTTTTTTGACATACTCAAATCTGCTAATTTATCTATATAAGTGTGGCATACACCCTCTAAATGTCCAATAACAGGAATATTTGAGAATTTTTGTACAGTTGCAACAAGATTTTTTCCTCCCCTAGGTATTATAACGTCAATATAATTTTTCATTTTTGATAAAATGAATTTTACAACTTTCCTATCTTTCTTTTTTATAAATTGAACAAAATTTTTATTTATTTTATTTTTTATTAATGCTTTACGAAATAAATTAGATATTATTAGATTACTGTAAAAGGCTTCAGATCCACCTTTTAAAATTACACTATTACCAGACTTAAAACATAAACAAGAAACATCAGAGGTAACGTTAGGTCTACTTTCGTAAATTACACCAATAACTCCTATTGGGACCGTAACCCTTTTTATCTTCAATCCACTTTTCACGCTCCAATTTGCAAGAGTATTATCTACAGGATCTTTTATTTTAATTATATTTTTTATAGAAGTTATTATTTCTTTCAATTTTTTTTCATTTAATTCCAATCTTTTAATAAGATTTTCTTTAAGATTATTTTTTCTTGCTAAGTGAATATCTTTATAATTTTGTTTAATAATTTTTTTTTTATTCTTTTCTATTAAATTTGCAAAATCCAAGAGCACCTTATTTTTTTTTATATTATTAATTTTTTTTTTAGAGGCTATTTTTGCTCTATTTCCAATTTTAAGAATTTCGTTTTTCATTATACTGGCACCATGTCATCTTTGTGTATCACTTCTGATTTTGATATATATCCTAACAAATCTTGAATTTTATTAGAGTGTTTTCCTTGTATTTTTTTAATTTCATCTGAACTAAATGAGCTCAAACCTCTTGCAAATTCCTTAGAATTTTTATCCATAATTTTTATATGATCACCTTTACTAAAATTACCATTCACTTTTTTAATTCCAGCTGCTAATAAGCTTTTTCCTTGTTTAAGAGCAGCAAGGGCACCATCATCTATAACTATATTACCTTTTGGTGAAACTGAACTAATAATCCACTTTTTCCTAGCATCTAACTTTGAAATTTTTGGAAGAAACCAAGTACACTTATTATAAAGATTGATATTATGGATTGGTCTTTTTTTTAACCCATTAGCTATAGCCATTTTACATCCAGAATTTTGACAAATTTTTGCAGCTTCTATCTTAGTTTTCATACCTCCTGTTCCGTGTATGCCACTGCTTTCCGTTGCAATTTTTTCAATATCATGACTTATATTTTTTATTTCGCTGATTAAAGATGAGTTTTTAAATATTTTTGGATTTTTAGAGTATAAACCGTCAACATCTGATAACAATATTAAACAATCCGCACTTGAGATTTGAGCAACCCTGGAGGCAAGTCGATCATTATCGCCATATTTAATTTCTGTTGTTGCTATGCTATCATTTTCATTCACAACTGGCACATAGCCTAAACTAAAAAGATTTTCAAAGGTTCTTTTGGCATTGATTGCTCTAGCTCTTACTTCAGTATCCTCAAGAGTTAACAGTATTTGTGAAAGATTTATCTTTTCTTTACTAAAAGTATTGTTAAATAAATTCATTAATTCAATTTGACCAATAGATGCTACTGCTTGGCTTTTGTCTAATTTAATATTTTTTTTGTTTAGGTTTAGTTTCTTACAACCTAAAGCTATAGCACCAGAACTAACTATAATTACATTTTTACCTTTACTTTTTAATTCTTTTACATCTTTAGAAAATTCCTCTAACCATTTCTTTCTTATTGTTTTGTTATTATTAATTAATAATGAAGATCCAATTTTAATAACTATTGTTTTTGCGCTTTTAAGATACATAATTGATTATACTAGATTTGATTTTAGAAACCGATTTTTTGTCCAAAGTAGACAATAATAGAGTTTTTTTCTTAATTTTTATATTAAATTCTCTTACTTTCTTATCAAGTTTATATTGATCTATTAAATCAATTTTATTTAATACTATGATTTCATTTTTATTTAAAAGTTCCTTACTATACTTTCCTAATTCACTCCTAACTTGTTTATATGAACTAATTATATTATCTTCATTCACATCAATTAAATGCAGTAACGTTTTGCATCTCTCTATATGTTTTAAAAATTTAATGCCTAAACCAACACCTTTATGAGCATCTTGAATTAGCCCAGGAATATCTGCAAGGGTTATTTCCTTATCATCATATCTGGCTACACCTAAATTAGGGTTTAAAGTGGTAAATTTATAATTTGCTATTTTGGGTTTTGCACTTGTAATAAATGATAATAAACTTGACTTTCCTGCATTAGGCAAACCAACAATACCCACATCAGCAATAGTTTTAAGTTGAAGCCAAATCCAAAAATTTTCACCAATAGTTCCTTTTGTAAATTTTCTTGGAGCCCTGTTTGTAGATGATTTAAATTTAGTGTTTCCAAAGCCACCTTTTCCACCAATAGCAGCAACGTATTTTTCATTTTTTTTTTTAAAATCGAAAATCATTGTTTTATTGTCCTCTTCAAACACTTGGGTTCCTACCGGAACTTTTAAATAAAGATCTTCACCCTTTTTACCAGTTTGATTTTTACCTTTTCCATCACCACCTCTTTTAGCTTTAAAATGTTGTTGATATCTATAATCAATTAAAGTGTTTAGATTTCTTTCTGATACTAGAATTATTGAACCACCATCTCCACCATTTCCACCATCAGGACCACCAAACTCGATGAATTTCTCTCTACGAAAACTTGGAGAACCTGTGCCACCATCTCCAGCCTTAATTGATATTTTTACTTGATCCAGGAATTTCATGCTGCAATGTTATAAAGTTCAGGATTTAATTGGGTTTAACAGAAACATAAGTTTTATCAGATTTACTTTTTTTAAAACTTACAGTTCCTTTGACAACTGAAAATATAGAATGATCTCTACCCATTTTAACGTTTTCACCCGGAAAAACTTTTGTTCCTCTTTGTCTTACCAAGATATTTCCTGGAAAAACTACTTGTCCTCCATATTTTTTAACACCAAGTCTTCGTCCAGCACTATCTCTTCCGTTTCTCGATGATCCACCTGCTTTTTTTGTTGCCATAAATTCTATTTATTTATTTTTTCCTCTAATTTTATATTATCAGTTTTTTTCTCTTTTTTTATCATTTTTTCAGCTTCTGATAAAATCTTACCATCTTTATCAAAAATTTTACTTATTCTAACCATTGAGAAAAGCTGTCTGTGTCCGTTTTTTCGTCTGGAATTTTTACGTCTTCTTTTTTTAAAAATTAATACAGTTCTATTTTTGGAGTTTTTAATTAAATCTGCCTCAACTTTTGCCCCGTTTATTACAGGACTTCCAATCTCTAAGCTTTTATCATTGCCATAAGCTAGGACTTCGTTAAATTCAATTTTAGATTTAGAAGCTTTATTATTCAATCTTTCGATTTTTAATATTTCTCCAGATTTAACCTTATATTGCTTTCCACCTGTTTTAATAACTGCAAAAGACATTTTTCTCTATTTTTTATAACGAGCAATATAGTGTTGGGTCTAATATAGTCAAGATCAATAACTTAAAAATTATCCTTTAAATCTCTCAATTTTGAAAAAGAGTCCAAATTTTTACATCTAAGGAAAATATTACACTCTAGCTCATCTTTTAAATTAGTTGGCGTGGTTGATAAATTATTTTTTAATTTCTCAGAAATAGAGATAATTTTATTCTTTAGACTTTTATTTTCAGGATCGTGATGTATACAAAATTCTGAATTTTGCAAGGTATATTCATGACCAAAATATACTAAGGTCTCGTCAGAAAATTTTTTAATAATATTGAGGGAATTAAACA
>Ga0160422_10001585_pt1 | contig 14207 bp, 19 predicted proteins | sample Fk160mmetaG_FD_108192 | JGI IMG/M metagenome (GOLD analysis project Ga0160422, IMG submission 108192) | Marine microbial communities from the Central Pacific Ocean - Fk160115 60m metaG | ecosystem: Environmental > Aquatic > Marine > Oceanic > Photic zone | place: The Central Pacific Ocean...
CTATGTAAAACTTTTCAAAGGTTTTACATTTATTTTAAGCTTTTGCATTTATGATTGTCTGGATTTTTTCCATTCATTGAAGTTTTCAATTACATTATCAACTATTTGTTTACTGCTACGATTTTTTAACAATTTAGTTTGATTATCTTTAGCTACTTTTTTATCTTCTGAAGAATCTTCTGTATTTTTTCTTCTTATTTTTAAGTACTGTTTATAAGTGTATCTTTTCCCTTGAAAATATATAGATTGAACAGGAGAGATATCAATTCTAGTAAGCGCTCTGTCTCTTTTGGTTAGTCTCATAAATTTTTAGGAAAATTGAATATATAAAAAAAAAAAATACCTGCAAAATGCCGGTTACTAATCTTTTATAATTACCCCTTCTGCTAAGAATGAAATTTTAATTTCTGGAGATATGATTTTTTCTATTTCAGCCTTACTTTTTCCTGCATCTTCAGCATAGTGTTTCAAATCTTCAATACTAATTGTATCTATAGAAGCTAAACCTTTAATAATAGCTTTTTTACCTTCCATTCCAGATTTTGGAACAAAAAATCCATAGTCTTTGAATTTCACAAAAACATCTTTATCATCTATTTTCATTTCAATCCAACACCCCTTCTTTGGACAAGTGGATATTATTTCTCCTTCTAATTTAGTTTGAACTGATTCGTCATTAAAATCAAGGTAAGAAAGTTGCTGTAAATTTGTTGTGGTTATTCTTTCACCGTAGTAAGAATCATCATTTTGAGATAATACAGAAAGTGGAATAAAAAAAAGAATTAAAAAATATTTCATTTAATAAAACTAAACATAAAACGAGTTATATCAAACTTGTTGAACAAATAAGATGAAAAAACTCTTCTTGTTTTTTTAAATCGCTATTGGAAATAAAAAAGTTAAGTGCAATTGAAGCCCAACTAATTGATTATAGTAATAGTCCCAAACATATTAGTATGTTTGGAGCAAACGTAATAAAAGGTTCCTGCTGATGTAGGTTTCCAAGAAACACTACCGTTAGAAGTTCCTTGGTTTGTTACTCCATTAATTTGATCACTAGTTCCAAGACTTGATTTTGTTTTCAAGTAAAAGGGATGACCTGATGCATTGACATTAAAATTTATTTGATCTCCAACTTTAAATTTAATACTCGGATCATTTCCGGAAACACTACCATCTCTATCTCTTCCGCTCAAACGATAGTCACTCATACCATTCGCCGTAACAGAAATATTATATCCAGGTATGTTTGATTGATTATTGTTATTATTTGAATAATATTCATCTTCATTTGAACCTGTAGAACAGGCTAAAATAAAAAGTATGAAAATAATTGATTTGAATTTTTTCATTTTTTAATTTTCACAACCAAACACAAAACATATGCCATGTTTTTTTAACTGCATAAATATCTCACGCCAAACTCTTTATTATAAATGCCAAACTAATAATGTTAGATTACATCCTAGTTGTAAAATGCATCTTATTTAGCTTTAAGGGTAATCAAGTATTTTTTTTAAATATTTAAAAAGCCATAAAAAAGTTTTTTTTAATCATCAATACTATCATCATCGTCTTTATCGGAAAGTACAGGTTTAGAAAACTGATTAACTTGAACAATTTTTCCGTCTTCAATTCTGAACGCTTCTTGATATCTGGTGGTTTGCCCACCAGCATCAGCAATATCCCAAAGCAGTACCCATTCATATCCATCTTCAGAAACAACTGGAATATTAACTCCAATACTATGATTAGTAAAAGCACCAGACCTCAAAGCCTCATCATATATTTCTTTAAATTCATCAAGATTTGTTGTGACACTTCCGTCTTGATGCCAAAATTCAATATCCTCAGACATATATGAATAACCTTCATCAATATCTCCATCAATAAAGGATTTTAAGAGATTTTGAACAATTAGAACATTTTCTTGACTTCCAATTTTCCACTCTTTTTGATAAGTTGGTTCATATGGGAAATCTAATTCAGCTTGTGTTTCTTTAACTGGTTGATCACATGACATTAAGATGACAACCAATATTAATAATAGTTTTTTCATTTTTTTTAATTTAAATTGTCGCATTAATTTAAGAAAAATATGAGAGTAATTATAACTGGAAGTACTGGAATGGTTGGCAAAGGAGTTTTATTTCAGTGTATGGAAGATGATAGGATTAAAGAGATATTATTAATTAATAGAACATTATTAAATATTGATCATCCTAAAGTTAAAGAATTGCTTTGTGAGGATTTTTTAGAGTTAGAAAAATTTAAAAAAGAATTTGATGGTTTTGATGGTTGCTTTCATTGTATGGGGATGTCTGCTGTCGGCGCTCCTTCAAAACTGTATTATAGAGTTACATATGAAATGACTAAAATTATTACTGATTTAGTTTTTCATGGAAATAACAAAGCTGTTTTTAATTATGTCACTGGTGAAGGAACTGATTCTAAAGAAAAAAGCCCTATTGAATGGGCAAGAGTCAAAGGAAAGGCAGAGAATTATATTTTAAATAAAGGGTTTAAAGATGCTTACATGTTTCGAGCGGGTGTAATTATCCCAGAAAAAAATATTAAATCTAGAACTCGATTATACAACATGTTTTATTTACTGATGTGGCCATTTTTTCCTTTAATGAAATTATTGCCATTTATCACAACTACTAGTAAAATTGGTGATGCAATGATTTATACATTATTTAATAATGAGAAAAATAAGATTATAAATAACATAATCATCAATAGATTTTCTAAAAGAATTAAAAAATAATTTTTAAATTGAACTAACAACAAATAACAATTAACAATATGAAATCTTTATTAAGGATATTAATTGTATTAGTAGCGATCACTGTTTTAAGCGCATGGACATATAGGCTTGATTTAGAGTCAGTTTATAGGGGGGGGGATGCAAAAAATATGATTGAAGAATTTAAAGCTTATGGTCTAAGTCAGACAACTATGGTTGTAGTTGGAGTTTTTAAGGTTGTATTGGCATTAATGCTTCTATTAGGCTTAAAGTTCAAAAAACTTATTGTTCCAGCTGCTGCAGGAATGGCTTTATTCATGACAGCTGCAGTGTATTTTCACTTTAGTATTTCGGATCCTATTATTCCAACTGCTCCATCATTAGTAATGCTTATGTCATGTATTTCAATTATATATATTGAAAAAAAATATAGCTGATCTAAACTGCTATTTAAGATTGTTAAATAGATTTTTGAAATGAAACTAAAATACATTTCACTTTTTCTATTATGTATTTCTTGTAACATCAGATCAGATTATTCTATTTCAAAAGACGATTTAATTGACAAATTTGAAGGCTTTTGGCTAGGACAGTCAATTGCTAATTGGACTGGCATAGTCACAGAAATGGATAAAATAGGAGAGTATGATTCTCCATTTTATACTAGAGACGATTGGGGTAAGTTGGATCAACCAAATATATGGTCAGAAACTACTCATTGGGGAGAAATAAATTTTAAATATGCCTCAAAAGATTCAGTATGGGGCTCTGACGATGATACTGATATTGAGTACATGTATCAAGAGCTAATTTTGGATCATGATAACATTATATTGACTCCAAATCAGATTAAAAATGGATGGTTGAAACATATAAAACATGATGAAGAGAATTATTTATGGGTTTCTAATCAAAAAGCATTTGACCTAATGAAATCAGGAATATTACCCCCTGAAACAAGCTCACCAAATCTCAATCCATTTTTTGAAATGATAGATGCTCAATTAACAACAGAAATTTTTGGACTATTTTCTCCATCATATCCAGAACATGCATTAAAGATTTCAAATTTACCCATAAAAACAGTTGCAAGAAAAGACGCTGCTTGGATATCAAAGTTTTATGTTATAATGCATTCTCTTGCGTATTTAGAAAAGTTTGATGATAATTATAAAAATAAAATAATGTGGATGGCTGAAAACTCAAGAAAAATCTTACCAGAGGATTCATATGCTTCAAAAATGTATGATTTTGTTAAAAGAAAATATCAAAAAAATATTCCTTGGGAAGAGGTTAGAGATTCTTTAAATCAAAGATATCAAGTTGATAATATGGATGGTTATGACGTTTCTAAAAGAGATAAAGAATGTGGTGGATGTTTTGCTGCAGGAATAAATTTTGGAGCAAGTTTGATTAGTTTATTTTATGGTGCAGGGGATTATAAAGAAACTATCAAAATAGCTACTTTATGTGGCTGGGATTCTGATAATCCAGCATCTACGTGGGGAGGCTTATTAGGATTTATGTATGGAAAGAAAAAAATAGTTGAACTTTTTAAAGTAGAAATGTCTAACTTATACAACATCCACAGAACCAGAACTAATTTTCAAAATAATGGAATAGATAATTTTACTAATATGGCTAATAAGTCCATTCAAATTTTTGAAAAAGTTATTAATGAAGAATTTAATGGGTCTTTGAAAAATAATAAATTTATGTTTGATAAAAAACAATCAAAATATTCAAATGAATTGGAATTGTAAGCATACTTGGCGAAGAGCTTCTAAAAATACATTGTGGTGTTTGATGGGTTGTTCGATTGGTGATTTTGGAACCATCTTTTACTTTCAAAATATTGAACATTCGTGGGCTGTTTCAGCTGTTATGGCTCTAGCAATTGTAAATGGACTCATTACAAGTATCATACTTGAAACAATTATTCTTATTAAACAAATGACATTCAAAGAAGCTTTCAAGGTCGCAATTGGTATGAGTTTTATCAGTATGATTGCAATGGAATTATCTATGAATATTACAGATGTTCTTTTAACTGGAGGAGCTATGTTAACTTGGTGGGTCGTGCCAATTATGCTAATCGTAGGTTATGTTGTGCCGTTACCATATAATTATTGGAGACTTAAAAAATTTAATACAAGTTGTCATTAATATTAAATTATTGTTTTTTTAAATAAATAAATACTTCATTCTTAAATGTCAATTATTTTAAATAAATTGGATAATAATAAATAACTAATCAAATATGAAAAAATTAATTTTATTTTTTATTGGGATGCTTTTTGTTTCTTGCGATAGTAATCCTGATTATGAAAAAAATCTAGCAACAGCAAAAAAACTTTTTGAACTCCATGGGGAAGAGAAAATTGATGAGCAGTTAGCGCTTGTCAGTAAAGACATGAAGATTTATACCCCAATGTATGGTTCAAATGAACCAGGTGATTATAATGCATATGCAGCTATGTTAAAAGGTTATCAAGACACTTTTGAAGATATTGTTTATACCCCACAAGCATGGTTGCCTGGTGTAGATACTCTAACTTTAAAACCAGATGGAAGTGTTAGAACTTATGGAAAATGGACAGGAAAAAATTCAATTACTGGAAAAGAATTGGATCTTAACGGCTATTGGTATTTTAATTTTGATGATGAGGGAAAAGTTATAGCTCAAGGTGATTTCTTTGACTTTGGTGGCATGATGCAGGCTGTTGGTCCAAAAACTCCAGTACTTGTAACACTTAAAGTAAAACCGGGTAAAAAGCAAGCTATGATTGATCTGCTAAATACCCCAGACGGATTACAAGCAACAAGAGACTATGACGGAAACTTATCTCTTGAAGCATTTTTCAATGATGATACATATACATACTATATATACGGAAACTGGGCTTCATATGACCATTATCAAACATATCTAGATTGGAGATTTAGCGATGATGAAAGCAAAATGGCACAACAAGTAATGGCTTTATGTGTAGGTGGAGAAAGAGGGTTAACTCCTTTATTCCCTAATACTGATTACGCATCATTTAATAATTAATTATGAAAAAATATGTTTTAATTTTTGTTGCATTATTTGTGATATCTTGTGACAATGACAATGGATATGCAGATAATGTTAAGGCTGTAAAAAAACTTGTTTCTGCATTTGAAAAAGCAGATGTACAGATTTGGAAAGATGTTGTTTCAGAAGATTTAGTTCACACACCACCTGTTTACGGTACTGAGGAAAATGGAGGTAATTATGAGAGTGCTCTTGCGCAAGCTGAATTTTATATCAATAATTTTGATAATATAAAATTTACAAATCCAGTTTATTTGCCTGGTGTAGATACAGTATCATTAAAAAATAACGGAAGTGTTAGAGTTTATGGCACATGGACAGGAGTAAGTAAATCTACAGGCAGAGAATTTTCAAATAGATCGTATCATTGGTTTGAGATTGAAAATGGAAAAATTACTAATGCTGGAGATTTCTTTGATGCAACTGGTATGATCAACGCTGTTGGACCGGCACAAAGAAATGTTGTTGTGTTTACAGCGAAAGTTAGTAAAAGAAATATTGAAAAATTTCAAGAATTAATGGATTCTGATGCTGGATTAACAGTAACTCGAAACTGGGAGGGATGTACTCATCTAGAAGCTTTTTATAATGAAGAAACTGAAACATACTTTATTTATGAATATTGGGATTCCTACAAACAATATGAAGAGTATTTAGATTGGAGATTTAATGTCGAGGAACCAAGTTTTGTTAAAACTGTTACACCATTAGTAAAAGGAGGCGAGAATGGCATGCAGGCTTATTATAATAATTCAACCTATAATTTCTACTAAATCATGAAAAAGTATTTTAATTTATTATTTATATCACTAATATTAATTTCTTGTGAAACAAAAGTAGAAACTGAAAAATTTGCTGGAAAATGGTTAATGGAAGGTGATAGATTTGGTTTGGGCTATTCTGCAGGGGATCAAAAAGATGCAGATTTTGTAATGAAATTCATGAATGCTTATTCAGATAAAAATGCTGAGTTAATGGTTGAAATGTCAGCTGATACTGTAAAATTTCATCCTGCTGATTTATCTGGTGTTTATGATGTTGATATGACAAATACAGATTTTATTGTTGAAAGACAATCAAACTGGGACTCAATTTCCAGAGATTATGTATTTATTATGCCACAAAAACTCGAGGATTCTGAAAGAAGAGTTGTTACAACTGTATTTTCGGAAAAAAGATTTGTAAAAGACGGTACAGTGGAGTCCGTAAATTTTTATGAAAGATTATACTTAAATGCTGACGATAAAATATCTAGGGTTGTACAATTCAGCAGACCCTCAAACGATTAAAATTATGAAAACAAATATTTACCTAATACTTTTTACAGCTTTCATATTTTCATGTCAAACTCCTAATGCAGTTCAAATTGATGATTCTGAATGGTCAGGTACTATTTCTGCTTCTGACGAAAGAAATGCTATTATGAACAGTTTTGCAGATGCATACGAAAATAAAGATGCAGAAGGCATGCTTTCAATTTTCACGGAAGATGCGATTTTTCACGTAAACGACGCTCAATTATCAGCTTCTGATGTTGCTGAAGTTTTTTTGCAAGGACATGAATACTTTGATGATATCAAAAATGTTGATAGAAATACAACTACCATGTTTTATAATAATGGCTCAATTTATACTAATTATTGGTATACATGGAATGGAACCAATAAAAAAACGGGGGAGTTATTAGTTTTGAGAGGATATGCGTGGTTTAAATGGGACGGATTAAAAGTTGTTGAGTCTTACAATGCATTTGATCCAACTGAATACAATAAAGTATTTATTGAATAGAATCAATTGAAATTTGTTTTCCTGTTCTGACAGATTTGTCTGCGGCTAATACAATTTTCATGCTATTGATAACATCTTCAAGACCTTGGCTTAAGTCAAGGTCTTTTTTTATTGCTTCAAGTAAAAATTCTTGTTCTAATTTACATAGCTGGTTATGATCTGGCTCATCACTTGTAACTACATATTCATCTTTTTTAGAGAAATTTCCCATTGAATCTCTATCCTGATAATGAATATGGAGTTGGTTAGTTTTTGTATGACTGTCAATATCAGAACTTGTTATATCATCACTGTTTTTAGGTTCAACTATGCTTACAGACCCTTTAGGACCAAAAACGTCTTTTACAAAAAAAGCTGTTTCACTAATCATTGGTCCCCAACCTGATTCATACCACCCAACGGAGCCATCTTCAAACACAACTTGTAGATGTCCATAATTATACATTGAATTATCAATTTCGTCAGAAAGTCTCGCACCTATAGCATTAACATATTTAGGTTTCGATTTAGTCATTTGACACATTATATCTACATAATGAACACCACAATCAACAATAGGACTAGTAGAATTCATAAGGTTTTTATGTATTTCCCATTGAGAACCACAACTCTGTTGATTAAGATTCATTCTCATGACTAATGGAGACCCTAAAGTTTGAGATATCTCAATGAATTTTTTCCAAGCAGGATGATATCTTAATATATAACCTACGACAATTTTTTTATTCTTTTTTTTTGATAGATTAATGATTTCATATGCATCTTCAATATTTTCAGCAAGAGGCTTTTCTATAAAAATATGGGCTCCACTATTTAAACTTTTAATAGCATAGTCTTTATGACTTTCTGTATATGTATTTATAGAAACCACATCAGGGTTGCAAGAAGATAAAGCAATATCAAAATCATCAAATTCTGGGATTTCTCCTAATTTCTTTGCTAAAGGCGAACGTCTTTTAGAAGATCTAGAAACTAATCCAACAAGCTCATAGTCATCAATTTCGTGGTATGCTTTTGCATGAGCGCTACCCATGTTGCCAACTCCGACAACAAGAACTTTAAGCTTACTCAATTGGCTCAGATGTTTGTTCAACAGCGTCAGAAAAGTAAAATTTAATTTTTAAATCATCTCCTTCTCTAACTAAGTAAGCACTTTCTAGCCAACTATAATTAAGCAAAGCTTTTCCCTCAGGTGTATCAACAACAAACCTTCCTTTATTTTTAAAATAAACGTGTGCTGAATTATTATCTAAACTAACTTTAAAATCACTCAATTTCCAGTCATCCTCAATTATATTAAAAGATTCAACAAATTCTAAAAAATCATTTTTGTTTATTTCTTGGCCAATTTCATAAATTAAAAAATCATCAGTAACTACTGAGTAAAATTTTGACCTGTCTTCATTCTCCGATTCTATTGCTCTAAAAAGATCATAAACTTTTTCAATAACCATCTCTTCCGAAATTGGTGGATATTTGTTACATCCAACCGTTAATATAATAAATAGAAGTAAAATTGTTTTTTTCATGTTGTTATTTTACTTTAAAGATAAATATAAATCATGAAAAAATTATTTTTACTCTTATGCGTACTTGGTATTGTATTGCCTTATTATCATCTAATTAATTTTCTAATCCTAAACGATGGAAGTATGGAAGGATTTTTTGCCGATATTTTTTCAACTCATCCTATTGCAATGATTTCTATGGATTTGACAGTAGCTGCAACAACTTTCCTAATTTTTCTAATATATAAAGCTGTTAAAGAAAAACTCAATATAACCAAGTATGTTGTTAGTATGTTTCTGGTAGGATTTTCTTTAGCGTTACCTTTATATCTATATGATAATTATAAAAAAGTTTAACGATAATTTTTTGAGTTTATCATTAAACAAATTCCAGCATTAATTAAAATAAGGGATATGGTTCCAATCAAAAACCAATTACCATCGTTATATTTTCTAATGATGGATTCTCCAAACACACATAATCCTGCACTAAAAATTAAAATGCCAGAAATTGAAACAATTAGGAATAAATTTTTCTCTTTTTTCAAAATCATAATTTAGGTTGATTCTCAAAATATAATGATCGTGTTGGAAATGCAAAGTCACTACCGTGCTTTTTAACGATGTCTATAATTTTGAAATTTATATCTTGTCTTGTGTCAATCATTGATTCCCATTCAGGACCTTTAGTGAAATATAAAACCATAATATTTAGTGAGCTATCTCCAAATTCCATAAACCTTACTCTTCCTTCTTTATCAGTGCCTGGGTGATTATCGATTAAGCTTTGAATGTCATTAACAATACTTTTTATTTGTTCTGTTGAAGTACTATAGAGCAGACCCACATAAAATTTAACTCTTCTAACAGGTCTGACTCCAAGGTTGTCAAGCTCAGTATTAATTATGTTTTTATTTGGCACAGTAACTACACTTTTATCAAATGTTCTCACTCTAGTACTTCTAAAACCTACTTTTTCAACAACTCCTGTGATTTCACCAATTGTTATAATATCTCCAACTTGAAAAGGTTTATCAAAAAAAATGGTAAATGAACCAAGAAGATTTTCTAAACTTTCTTTAGATGCCAATGCTACAGCAACACCACCAACACCAAGTCCTGCCGCCAATGCAGTAATATTAACTCCAAAGATGTTACTTAAAATAATTAAAACACCAAAAATGATAACTAAAACTCGGGCTATCTCTATTGCAAATGGAATGATTTGGTCATCTACTCTACTTTCAGTTAATGACGCTTTGTGCTTAAGTCGAATACCCAAATATTCAACAGAGCGAAGCATAGTCCAAAAAATTGTTACGACAATCAATAATGAACTACCTTTATCGAGTATCATTTTAATTCCAACCTCTTCGATGCTTGTCAGATTCCAAGATGATGGGAAAGAGAGTGAGTTAAAAGAAAAATAAAGTACGATAAGTAATATGAAATAGCTTATCGGTTTTTTAAGTAAATTATCGAATTCAACTTTTCCATCAGGGTTTGTAGAGTCACCAACGATTTTATAAATCCATTTTCTAATGAAAGAGCTTAATTTACCTTTAAGTAACAATCCAATGAGTAGTATTGCACTAAAAATTAAATAATTTTTTACCGTGTTTTCAAAAAATTCTAATTGTAGAAATTCTAGCTGTTCCATTATAAATTTTTAACAAAAATAGAAATATGATTTTAATTTCCACAAAGACCAGTGGTTTCAACACCAAGATCTGTATATGTTTTGTGTATGGTCTCTAGTAAAGAATATTCTGAGAATGAATCTTGCCCAAGCTCCCAAATCATGATTCCGCTCAAATTTTGAGCTGCTAATTTAACTTTATTAGCAATTGTTGGTCTACCATTATAGTACTTATTCCCAACATTGTCTTTTTCAGAGTTAGAAACATCTGAGTTAACCATTGACCCATATGTAAAAGATTTAACAGTTGTTGAATTTTGAAAATCATAACCGTAAAAAGGAACTCCTAAAGTAAGTTTGGAAGGATTTATTCCAATAGTGTTTTTCCAAAAATTAATACCTCGTTGTGCGTGGTTGTAAGAACTGTGTTGACCAGGCGCAGATGCATTCCAAGGGCCAGTATAATCATATGACATTATGTTTATGAAATCTAATGCATTTAGAGCTGCTGCATTAAGATTATCGTATTTGGTTTCTGATGGATAAGCCGCAGTTATACCTTTTGCCTGCACTTTAAGCGCATCTCTAAGCTCAATCACAAAGTCACTGTAACCAGTTGTAACATGACTCCACTCTAGATCTACATCTACTCCATCAAAACCATTATCAATGACATAGGAAACTATTTTATCAATTAAAATCAGCCTATCCTGAGGGCTAGCAAGAAAATTTTTCCATGTGTTCGCGATTTCATCTGAAAAACCTCCCCCTGCTAATGAGATATAAATTTTAATATTAGAGTTTTGTGATCTTGCAGTATCCATTACATTTTTAAGTAAATCCCCAGAATTTCCCGGCAGAACAATTGTTCCATCAGTTTCTGGATTAGCAAATGCAATATTTAAGTGTGTGACCTTACAATATTGAATTTTATCATTCAAAGAAAATCTGTAATAAGGAAAATATCCAACAACACGAGCCTGAGTAGAGAACAAATCAATGTTTTGATCTGTGTCAATTATATCATCATCGTCAACACTGCTACAAGAGATTATAATTAAGGATAATAGAAAGTATAGTTGTTTTTTCATTTATCTTAAATTAATAATAATTTTTTTGTCCATATTAAGTTCAAAAGATGCTTTATCAAATTTTGGGGCTCCAAAAAGCCCAAGAACATTATTTGAAAATCCAAATTGTTCTTTTGGAAGTCCAAAAAAATTCAAATCAATATCTGCATTTCCATTTGTATCGATCAAAACTTTTACACCATATTTTCCTTTTTTTAAATCAACAATTTTATTATACAAGCCTTTATTAATAGGCTCTATTATATTTAAGGCCATTATTTCGGGCGAATTATTTCCAGAATCAAAATCTTTAGCATTGTCATAAATAGCAATATATATTATACCTTCTTCATCTACATTAGGTATTTCAATCTCTAATTTATTGCTTTGCGAGAATGAAAAAATACTAACAAGAAAAAGTATTAAATATTTCAATTTATACCGGGTTGCTTTATTTTATATCCAGCTTCTTTCTTCGCTAAATCAACTTGATTTTTAACTTCTTTTAGAAGTTTTTTTGCATCATAGACTACTCCATCCTTAATAGTATATTTAACTCCACCAACTCTAACAGCTTCATTATTCTCATTGAGTTTTATAGCTCCTGTCCCATACAAAACTTTAAGATTTGCTAAAGGATTTTCATCAACTACAATTATATCTGCAAGTTTCCCAACCTCAATAGATCCAGTAGAATTACTTATGCCTAGGGCTTCAGCTCCATTCAAGGTTGCTGATTGAATAACTTCAAGTGGATGAAATCCAGCCTCTCTCAATAATTCTAATTCCCTAATAAAAGCAAAACCATACAATTGATAAATAAATCCACTATCTGAGCCTGCTGTAACTCGACCACCTCTATTTTTAAATTCATTAAGGAATGTCATCCAAAGTTTATAATTTTCTTTCCAAGCAACTTCTTGTTCAGTTCCCCAAAAATGCCAGTATGAACCATGAGATATCCTACTTGGCGCATAGAACGCCCAAAGACTAGGTAAAGTATAATCATCATGCCACTCAGCTCTTCTAGCTCTATGTAAATCTCTTGATGCCTCATAAATATTAAGTGTAGGATCAATTGTAAAGTCCAGAGATATTAATTCATTCATGACATTATTCCAATGTTCTGAATAAGGCTTTGCAGCTTGTTTCCAGAGCTTTCCAGCTTCCTCAAATCTATTCTGCTCATTGTTGTAGTTGTAATCAGGTGGATAATTTTGAATTACTCTATCTTCAAATAAAGCTTCTGGCAATCCATACCAATGTTCCATTGTTGTAAGTCCTGCTCTGGCAGAATTTAGCACATTCCATTTTACAACATCTAATTGTGCGTGATGACATGCAGAGCCAAGTCCTAATTTTTTATTTTCTTCTAATGCAGCTTGCATAATTTCAGGTGGTGCTCCAAAAAATTTAATTCCATCAGCTCCCTTTTTTGCGTTATCTCTTACCCACTCTCTTGCTTCTTCAGTTGATTTGACTCTTGAATTAAATCCCGTGTAGGCAAAAATTCTAGGAGCAATAATTTCATTTTTTAAGCTCTTCTTTTTAAGATCTAAAATCCTTTCAGTTCCCATTCCACTGGGTTGTCGAATTGTTGTAATACCATGAGCTAACCATAATTTGAAAACATAATCTGGATCAGCACCTTGAGCTCTACCACCAATATGACCATGCATATCAATAAAACCAGGTAAAATATAGGAATCTTCACAATCAATTTCAGCTCCATTTTTTGAAAGTTTGGGGCGTCTATTTTCATTTATTTCAACACCAGGATAACCTACAACTTGTACGCTAGTAATCTTATTTTTTTCAATTACAATATCAACAGGGCCTATTGGTGGAGCACCCGTGCTGTTAATCAGTGTTGCCCCTCTCAGAATTAATTGATCATGCTGTCTGCCTTCAATTTGAGAAAATGAAATAATTGGAATAAACAGTAATAGTAGTAGGGGTTGTTTCATTTTTTAAATTTAATTAATAAACATTTTCGATTACAAAGTCTAATTTAATTTCATACCTAAGCAAATGTGGCCATATATTTTTCTTTTTATCGCCATAAAACATTGAAATACCCCAGTCTATTCCTACATCTTGTATAGAGGCATCTCTGAAATTATCTATACGGTATGAGCCTGGAGCTTTGGGATAATCATTGCCAAAAGAAGCTGCCTTTTTAAAGTTAATACCATCATTCGAAAATTGCAATGTCTTACCTTCAGATCCATGATTTGAGAGTAAGGCCATTATACCTCTTTTGAAAGGCCAAACCATTACTTCGTGTCCACTCTTAATAATTGGATTATTTTCATTTTTTGTGTAAGGCCCCTCAGGTTTATCGGCAATTGCAACACCTAATTTTGTGTGCCTC
>Ga0160422_10001586_pt1 | contig 14205 bp, 12 predicted proteins | sample Fk160mmetaG_FD_108192 | JGI IMG/M metagenome (GOLD analysis project Ga0160422, IMG submission 108192) | Marine microbial communities from the Central Pacific Ocean - Fk160115 60m metaG | ecosystem: Environmental > Aquatic > Marine > Oceanic > Photic zone | place: The Central Pacific Ocean...
AACATTAAGCAAAGAAAAATTGATAAAGAAGAACGCAAAGAGTGGTTACTGCAAGTGGAAAATACGAGACGCTCTCTCCTAGGAATCGATACATTTAATAACTATGAAGAGCTAGAAAATTTCAGAGATGAAATTGATCAAAGCATTATTAATCTTGAAAATGATCATCTTTTAAACGAATCAACCAAAATTATGAAAGATTTTATTAATTATGAAAAAATGTTTCTCATCTCAGGTGCAGCATAATGAAAATAGTATCTTTTAACATTAACAGTATTCGGGCTAGACCTCATCAATTAGAGTTTATTAGAGATACTATAAAACCTGACATAATCGGCTTACAAGAAACCAAAGTGCATGACGACGAATATCCGATTGATGTTATCAATGATATTGGTTATCACTCCGAATATTGGGGGCAAAAAGGTCACTATGGTGTTGCACTTCTTAGTCTTAATAAACCAATTGAAGTTGTAAAAGGCTTTAAAAATGATACTGATGAAGATCAAAGACGATTCATACAAGCTAAGTTTAAGTACGGTAGTGAAGAAATTATTGTTATGAATGGATATTTTCCACAAGGTGAAAATAGGTCTCATGAAACGAAATTTCCTAAAAAAGTTAAATATTATGGTGATTTAAAAAAGCATATTAAGAATTTACAAAAAAGTGACGAAAATCTTATTGTTATGGGAGATTTTAATGTGGCGCCAACTGACATTGACATTGGAATTGGTGAAAATAATAAGAAAAGGTGGTTAAAAGATGGTAAATGTGCGTTTCTTCCTGAGGAGATTGAAATGTGGAATAGCATTAAGGATTTGGGATTTTCTGATTCTTGGCGTGAACAACATCCAAATGAATCAAGCATATATTCTTGGTTTGATTATAGATCAAGAATGTTCGAGGATAATCCAAAAAGAGGATTACGAATAGATCATATATTGTTATCAAAAAACTTAACTTCAAAATTAGTAAATACAGGCATATGTTATAAATCAAGGGCACTTGAAAAACCCTCTGATCACTGTCCAGTGTGGGTTGAAATAACTTAATTTATTATCTTTTCTGCTGAAAGAAGTCTTGCAAAAGCTTTTTTGACTCTTCTGCATACATTCCATAATCATACGATACCTGATGATTGAGGAAGTTCTTATCAAAAAACTTGCCATTAGAAATTACAGCGCCAGTTTTTTCATCCAGTAAAGCAAAATAAACATTTCTTATTCTTGCATGCACTATCGCCATACAGCACATATGGCAGGGTTCAAGAGTTACATAAAGATCGCAATTATTCAGACGATAATTTGATAAAAAATCACAGGCTTGCTCAATAGCATTAATCTCCGCATGCCGAATTGGTGAGTTTGATTGAATGCAACTATTTCTAGCTGAGGCAATAACATTATTATCTCTTACGATAATGCATCCAACAGGAACTTCATCTTCAAGTACAGCTTGCTTTGCCTCTCTCAAAGCTAATTCCATGAAATAATTACTATTCAATTTATAAAAATGGTGCCCAGAGCCGGACTTGAACCGGCACGAAGTTGCCTTCGAGGGATTTTAAGTCCCTTGTGTCTACCAATTCCACCACCTGGGCATTAGCATTAGTTTACTCATTCTTAGATTCTGACTGAGTATCCAATTTAGTATAGTTTTTATTCTCAGCTCCTAAAACTTTGTTTTTAATAAATTGTTTGATGTTTGATGGTACAAAATCTTTTAAAGAAAAAGTTTTTTTTGTGTGGAGATTGCTAGCATTGAATAAATCAAGATTTTCCCATTCCATTGTTGCTAATTTTTGCTTTTCTTTATACCAAAAATTCCCATAAACTTGAGTTCTTTGTCCATTAAGATGCTGATAATTTGCCTTTACAGCATGAATGGTGTCATCACTAGGTGAGAAGATTACAATAGAATTATTTTTCTTCTGAATAAACTTGCTTTCACACCAATCCCAAGGCAACCAACACCTTTCAAAATCTTTATTGAACTGCCAAAATTTTTCAACAAATTTATATTTATCTTTAAGTTGGAGATAGTGAGTATGTATCTCTTCATTTTCAGAATTTTCAAATGGGTTAATATTCAACATATAAGTTAATGACTTTCTTCTAATATCAGGATGAGGGCTTATTTCGTAACCATCAAAATATTTTTGAATTCCGTTATCAAAATACACATCATCCAAATTAATAGAAAATTTTGATGCCAAAACTTCCCTAAATTTATGCGAATTAAAGAAATTATCAACAGCTTGAAGTAAATCACTTTTTTTGTCCATCAATCTTACTGTTAAACCAAAGCTTTCGCAGGAGGAATTTGATCTAGTATCGAGTGATTTATGATTATGCCAGTTTATGTATTCTTTTTCGCTGGATATGCATCCTGGAAAATCAATTATCTTGTAGCCACTTTTGAAAACTTCATCAAATAATGACTTATCATCTTCAGTCTTATTTAAATTAATTGCTGAATCATTAACAATAGCTTCAAAATGTTCCTTTGAGAAAAAATCTTCTATGTATATTGCATCAAATGGTATTTTCTCAATTTGAGATGAGTTAATTTTTTCTATTAAATAATCGAACATTGCGTCATATTCTAATTGGATTTACTCCAATAAACCAATTAATGCATTTGATTCGGTAGTAAAAAAAACTTTGTTCTCAAGAACAGTAAAATCTCTTACCCTTTCACCAATTCTTACGGTCTTGAAATTTTCAATTTGATTTTGCTTCCATTCAAATAATGATAATGACATATCTTGATCAGTCGCATTATCAGGTCTTCCCATCGCTCCAACGATAAAGAAGCTGTCCCTGAGCGAGGAAAACCCATTTATTTTTACAATATCCGATATACCTATAGATGGTACGAAATATTTAATTGGTTCAGTAAATCCATAATCTTTATGAGATTTATGTAGTGGAAATTTTTTATAAACACTTCGGTCCCTTATTTCATAAAGGTCTCCAGATTGATTCACTTTTGAATGACCATAGTGTCCTCCATATGACGAGATCGGCCAACCAAAGTTTATATCTTCATTGTTAAGATCTAATAAATTTATTTCATCTCCTCCTTGAGGTCCGTGCTCTGTTAGCCAAATTTGATTCTCTTCTTGATCAACGAATATTCCTTGGGCATTTCTAGTCCCTTTTGCTAGAGGGATGGCAGTACTATTTGAAGTATTAATTTTTAAGATTTTTCCAAATAAAGACTCTGAATCTTGGGCCAACCATCTACTTCTGAAATCACCTGTACTTAGAACGATATGCTCATCATCAAATATATCCATCTTTCCACCTGTTTGATGAGCATTAAATTCTTCTGATTCATGCTGTTTAATGCAATCTGGTATGGTAAAAAACTCATTGAATTCGAGTATTTCACCCATCTGAGATACTAAGATACTATTTGTGAAACATCTTGATTCCTTTTCAAAAATAATTGAGACATATAATCTATCTTGCACAACAAGTATGTCTTTGAGACCAAATTTACTCATTGAAAAAAATTCAAAGTATGAAATAAAGTCTATAATATTTGACTCAATATGCTGAACGTTGAGAACTGAGTTACCCACAAATTCACCTATTTGCACAGAGAAAAATAATCCATTTTCTTGAACAATTAATAATTGATCTTGATGTGTATCAATATAACTATTACCAAGTTCGAGCTTATTTCCTTTATAGTTAAGAAATGGTGCTTTGAATAAAGATATATTAAAAGGCTTACCATTATATTCAAATGCAACATCCTTACTGAAGTTAAGCTTTAAATCACTTTTCCTTACATGCAAATATTTGATAGCATCAATGGCGCTTGATGATACTTTGTTGTTTGATTTTAAAATTTTTAAATTCATGTCGTGCTGCGTATTGGTTGGGATATATCTTCCAACAATATCATTGAAGTAGGCCTTAAAAAGATTTCTTTCTTCTTTTAAAGATTGAATACCCAAATACAAACAAGAACTGAAGATCAATAAGATGATTAATAAACCAAGTATTTTTTTCATAATTTATTCTTAATATATCTCAATCCCTTATAGAGCATAGTTTCTGGTGTGATATGAGACCTCAAAAAGTTTTCAGTGTTGATTGAGAGTAAATCTCTCCAATAGTCTGCAGAATTTAACTTGTAATACTTAAAATAATTTTTTAATTCTAGCTCAGATTTTGCTAAACCATTATCACCATACTTTGCAACATATGGAGAAAAATTTGGGTACAGGCTATCACAATTTATCAGTTTTGTTTTCATAAAATTTCCAATTAGCATATCATCAAAAATTTCATGTTTGATTGAAGTAATAAGTGAATGTCTTGGAGCCTCAAAATAAATTACCTCATCTCTGGAAGATAATTTTATTGATATTTCTTCACCTCCCACTTTAAAAACAATGCAACCAAAAAACTTTTTTAAATGATCAAAAGACTGGAAATATCTTTCAAGCAACATTTTTTCATGATTATCTAATTGATCAGAATAATTGTCACCAAAATCCTCAGGGCTTGCTAATTTAGTGTCAGTCTTTTCAGGACTTGTTGGAAAATACTCTTCTTTATCGCTATCCCAAATACCATGAGCTTGTAAGATAGTTTTATTTTCGTTGAAAAAATTTTCATCGTGCTTTTCGATAGGAGTGATAAATTTATTCATTTTTTCTGAATCTGTTCTGTTGTATCTATGGAATGTTGAGAATGGTATTGCAAAGTTACACCCCATATCATTCATATGATATTCATATGAAGGCCCTAGTGGTTCTTTTTTCGATGCTTCTGGGGCAATAAAATTATTGTCCTGATCATATAAATTTATCATGTCTGCATCACCCCAATTCATAAGTCTTAGTAAAAATCTGTTTGGGTAATTTTTTATCAATTTTTTTACTGTTGGTTTCCAGCCAAGCAGATTTCCGTCATTCATGTTACAAATACAGTCTTTTTTTTGAATTTCAATTACAAGAGCAGCATCCTGATTCCAATCAGCAAAACTTTTAATTCTTACATTCTTTGAAACTTCAAACCAAACATTTGATTTAATCTTTATACATTTAAAATTACTATCAAAGTAGTTAAATATTCGATCACCGAAATGATCTGGTACAAGAATTGTTGAATTATTAAAATATTTATACGATTTGCTATCAATATGATCAGGATGTCCATGTGACAACCAAATGTATTTTGAGTTTATGATATTTGAGATATTGTTTTGAGAGATTTTATATGGATGTGTCCAACTGCCAAAATAAGGATTGCCGTCAATCCAAGGATCTGTTGATAGTACAGGCTTATCGTCAAAGACTGTTAAGGTAGCATTTCCAACTGTTTCAAAACCAAGCATATGAATTACTTATTGCAAAAGTGACAGATTTTAACTAAATAATATTAATGTAATAATTGATATTATAGATTAAAAAAACACAAAGAATTTTGAGAACATCACAAATATTCATTTACTTAGTAATTTGCATATGTTTCACAGTCGCAAGTTTCATGCATATTGCTTGGAATGATTTATCAATCTTGCAAGCAAGGAGTATAGATGAATACGCATTTGTTCAACCGCTAATTAATATTTTTAATGGTATTAAATCTCATTCTATTGAGGAGATTTTTAGCTTTATATTCTATTCATATGGATTTCTATATTTCTTTTTAAATTTTATATCTTCATATATTTATATCGATGATATTGGTAATCCAAACTTTTTATCTAGCATTAGGCTTTTAGCGATATCAATCTTCTGCTTAACAATTTTGCTTTTTTATAAAATTATTAATCAAACAAAAGCTTCAACATCTGAAAAAATGCTTCTTATTCTAGTTGTATTAGCTATGCCAGCAATGTGGATATTTTCAGGATATATTCACCCAGATTTTCTTATGTTAGTCCTATTTTTAGCTTCAGTATTATTTATGATCAAAGCTGGCACAAAAATAAATAGATATTATTGGTTTTCAATTATCTTTTATGGTTTTGCTTTCTCAATAAAGTTTCAGGCTTTGATATTTTTACCTTTTTATATATGGAATTGGTTTGCATTTCTTACAAATAATGTTGCTAAAATAAAATACACTCTAGGTTCTGTAATTAAATCCATATTTTTAATAATATTGATTTTCATAATTGCAAATCCATATATTTTATCTTCACAAGGTTTTGATGCATGGATTACGAGTCTTGCAGCAGATTTTTTAAGCAATAAGACTAACCATGGGAATGACGGGAAGGTTATTATTCAAGATAAACTAAACTTTGCACTTTTTAAATTCTATTTTGATTGGTTAGTCTTACTGTTTCTATTGTTATTCTCAACACTAATCTTGTTTAGAGAAACTTTACAGAAATCATTCTCTGTTTATGGTGGAGTGGCAGCTTTTAGTCTTGCATATTTCTTTTATTTAATAATTTTGGTTAATAAGAGTTGGGCATTATATTTTTTACCTTTTAGTCTAGTTTCAATAATACTGTTAATACGTTTACCCCAAACGTTAAAATGGAAATCATTTACAATAAAGAAGTTTAGATTAATGCTTATATCTTTAATCTTGATTCTTAATATATCTAACAGTTTTGAATTCAATAAAGAGATCTTTACAAATTATATTGATGGTAGCTCTTTAAGCTATGACTCAATCAATAAAAATAAAATTCAGTTTGTAAATATCAGAAGTGAACGACTGAAATCTCAGGAATTAGCAAAAATATTTCCCGAAAATGGCAACTTTGAAATATTAACTACTCCATATGTAAATGTTCCTTTTGAAGAACTCAATAAAACTTATGTGAGCGTGAATATAATTTATGACTTCACTAAAATAAAAAATCTAATGCAAAACAGTGATGCCGTTGAGAGAAGTTTAATTTTTATAGCGAATAAAAAATATGGAGCTGAGATTCAAGGCTTGCTTAATGAAACAAACGCTGAGTTGCTTAATATTACAAATGAATATCTTCTATTTAGCTTGTAACCTTGGTGTAACGAAAATCTGAATTTACAAATGTTAGTACAAGCAAGAAAATTAATGAGTCATATGAATCCCATACTAATGACTCTACAACAAGTAGTATAAATAGTAGATAAAAATCTATGCTTATTGAATTTTGCCTTTTTCTAATGTGGTAAATTGATCTACCTAATGCTTTAAAGATTAAAAAAGATAAAGCGCATAGAAAAAATATCCCACCGAAAAAATATGCCGAAATAAAAAGATTGTGTGGCTCAGAATTTCCAAGAAAAACATGTAAATCTCTTAAATCTGGTTTAAGTAAGTCGATGTATGCTAAAAATTCAATTGATTTATATTTCAATTCACTGAACAAACTCAGGTATATCGAAAAATCCTCAATCTGGTAAATAACTGAGTAATAATATTTCTCGTCTTCAAAAACTGTGTTACTAAATCCAAAAACTAAATGAGAAACTGAAATATATGCAATAACAATAATAATTAAGGCACTAAAGACTTGCCACTTATTAGATTTATCAAACACTTTTATGAAAAAAAGCGAAATAATAAAAAAATAAGCAAACTTTGCTTGCGTGAGAAATAGCGTCAGTAATGTTATTCTTTTCAAAAATACGACATATCTTGAGTCATTAAATATTATTGATAATGAGCAATAAAAAAAAGCCAATGAGTAAGCAGTTGCATTGTATGAGTAATACATACCCTTGCTATGATTAAAAAATTTAGCTATCGGGTTTGGATAATTTTCAGTATTTATAGAACTAAATATATTAGTTTTGAGGGTAGCTATTTCTAGTAAACCACATAGTACTGAAAATATTAAAATACAACCAAAAAAAATAATTGCATTAAGAATCTTTTTTTGCTCTTCAAGCTTATTAAAATTTATCCAAATTAATCTCGACAGTACATAAATTATTAAAAAACTTAATGCAAAAATGTTAAAGCTCTGTGACATTACAAAATGAGCAAATAGTGAAATAAAAATAATAATATCTATGTGAAGGGAATTTGCGTTTCTTAAATCTCTAAAATATTCTGCAAATGAATTCCTTAAAAAAAATAAATTCAAAGCTAAAACTAAAGTTATCAGAGTATTTGCTTGAAAAAGATTTGCATCTATCCATCCCTTCGAAGGAACCAATAACAACAGTAACAATATTGGATAAGATGTTTGCCTAAGAAATGTCATCATTCCAAATGGATAATAACATATTAAATTTTATTAGATTTATGGGCTCCTTACAGTTCTAAAAAATAAAATAATTCCAGTAATTGAACTTACAAGTGCAAGCAATGAAAAAATTTGAAGAAAGATATTATTAATATTATCTCTCTCACTCCAATCAATAATGTGGAGTCCCCATAAAAAATCCCAGATTCTCCATGATAATGTTCTAATTGCTTCAATCTTTCCTGAATATGGATTTAAATAGACATTTATTTCTTCATTATTCTTATCATATGAGGTGATCCTATATAAAGGAAGTACACGCCCGCGATACTCAGATCCAGCTACTTTTTGATTAATTTCATAGACATTAGTTGGAGTTAAACTTGTCATAGTTTTTACAATTTCACGGGATTGCTCATAACTCAATTTTTCTATTTCTTGTCCTCTAAAATCTAAGTACTTTGCATCTTCTCCATCTTTCACAATAAATACAGTTTTATCTAGACGCTTCATTACAGTCACAACATCAGAAGATTGCACTTCAAATTCAGGGCTCTTTAAAAATGATATCTTATCTTTTGCAAGCATATACCCTTCACCCCTAATCAATTCAATTTTGTTGAAAGCAAAGAAAATGCCTGAGACTGTCCACAATAGCAGTTGTATTGAGACGATTAAGCTGAAATATTTGTGTATAGCCCTAATACTTCTATTCATAGGTTAGTCATTTTTTTGATGCAATAACTTTATCTATGAGATCATGCAATTCAGGTTTATGATTTTTTATTTCATCTATTGATAGACCTTCAAGCTCATGAGGAAAGACTAACCATTTATCAGTTTCGTGTAAGAAATAATTTGGTTTAAGTTTTGTCTGATTGTTAGATGGCTTGAAATATGGGGTTGCGATACGAATCTCTGGTGTATTTTTCTTACAAGCAGATTTTAAATCTTCGATAATTTTAGTTACTGATAATCCCGTATCAAACACATCATCAACAATTAATAAGGAATCTTCGGAGTGGAGCTTACGAATTACATAATTTAAGCCATAAACTTGTATATTATCTTCACGTTTATTAATACCTGTGTAAGACGAAGTTCTAATAGCAATGTGATCTGACTGAACACCCAAAAAATCAAGAAATTCCTGTACTGCGATTCCGACAGGCGCTCCACCTCGCCACACTCCTATAATATAGTTTGGTCTATAGTCACTTTCATACACACTCCATGCAATTTTAAATGCATCCTCAAGAAGCTCACTAGAATTAATGAAAAGTTTTTCCATTTGATCATTATAAGATTTTTAAATAGATAGATTTAAAAAAACTATATAATCTTTGTCTAGAATGACATTTGAACACGAAGCATTATCTGTCTTGGTCCAATAAGTTCAACTCCAGTTGCTCCCACGCCAAATACGTCTGTGAACCTAGCATTTGTACCATCCTCATCCGTAAGATTTTTTGCAACAAACTCAAACCTTAAATCATTATTGGATTGCGGCGTAAAACCTAAAACAAAATCAAGGACTTCGTAATCAGGAACCATATCAGTTAAAGGATTATTAAACATTCTATGTTTGAAATCTCCTCTATAAATATACTGAAGTGAATTGCTTAGCTCACCCCAATTTTCGACATAGCCTTCCCACGTCAAAGCAAGATTGGCTGTAAAATTTGGAGTCTTAGCTAATTCATTTCCCTTAACATTTGTGATCTCAGCTGCACGAGCAATTTGAACCTGATCACTAAATTGATTAACTCCTTGAGCTAACAAAGCATTAGTGGCTATGTCAGACTGGACATTATCTAAAGCAAAGTGGTCCGCAGTTATTTCAGTTTCAATCCAGGACAGATTCGCGTCCAAAATCATGCTATCAGTTAGATAGGTTGATAATTCAACCTCTGCACCATAAATTTCTGATTCAGGTATATTGCTGACACCTCCTTGAAATAATTCTGGATCGGTAGCCTGATACTGAAGACCTTCATAATTGTAAAAGAAAAATGCAGAATTTATCCTAGTTCTTCCACCGGCAAGATCTGCTTTTAATCCAAATTCATATGCATCAACAACTTCCTCTTCAAAAGTTGGTAAAACAACAATTGGTGCAACAATATTCTCTCTTCCATAAGTGAGGTTTGAACCGCCAGGCTTATATCCTTTAGTGTATGAAACATAGAACATTCTGTTTTCGTCAATATCTTTTTCAATAACAAATCTGCTTGTAACTTTACTACCATCTACTTGAAGTATATCTGTGCCCTGTCTTCCAAAAAAATTTGTTACCTCACTGTAAACTTCATCATCAGTATATCTAAGTCCAAATACAGATCTTAAAGTATCACTATGGTTCCAAGTACCTTGTCCATATAAGGACATAGAATCTCTTTCAGGAGTTGAATCAGATATAAAACCAACATCACCACCATATGCAAGAACCTCACTAACAACAATTGGGTCAAAACCATCCCAAGCAAAATCTAACCTTTCCCTAATACTAATATCTATTTCTGTATCCAAATAAAAGAAGCCTGCTATCCAGTCTAGCTTTCCCATATATGGTTCTGCAGAAACGATGTTAAATTCCTGAGTAATTGTTGTTTGCTTATTTGTCTCTGGATCATACTCACTTGGAAGTTGTGCAAATGGAGGTAAATAGGCAGCATCATTTCTATCATTGTCCCTGCGGACAAGTATGTCATCGACTTGATGACTTGTAAGTGATTTGATACTAAATGCATCATAATCCCACTCCAATACTGCGCTGTAAAGTGAAGCCTCTAGCTTGTGCTCTGTCTTAGAATTTTGTCTTAATTTTCTTGGGTCGGTTGTAGTATCTAGAAGACCTTTTTGTGCTGAACCATTACGATTTTCATCAAATATTTGAGCAGTAAAATTCGCTCTGAATGTTTCAGATGGTTGATATAAAAAACGTACTCTTGCAGAAATGCTATCAGCATCATCTAAATCCTGACCAGTACTCAGATTATCCGTAAAACCATCCCTTTTGTGGGTAATAAACGAAGCTCTTACAGCAAGAGTTTCACTCAGAGGCCTGTTAAAAGAAGCTCTTGTCTTGATAAGACTATAATCACCAATTGTAATATCACCATAAGATGAACTTTCCTCTAGAGAAGGTGCGGATGTGATTACATTGATGGCACCGCCGGTTGAGTTTTGACCAAATAAAGTTCCTTGAGGCCCTCTTAATACTTCTATTCTTTCTAAGTCCATAAATTCTGTTTGAAGGGAGTAAGGTGAAGCGATGTAAATTCCATCAAGATGATATGACACAGATGGTGTTGCAATAGCATTCTGATTAGTTTCATAACCAACTCCGCGAATAGTAATAACAGTTTTAAAACCCTCATTCTTTGCAACATTTACACCAGGTGCAATTGCGCTTATATCTACAAATGTTGAAATTTGTTTTTTATCTAAATCATCTGAAGTTAATACCGTAACTGCCTGAGACAGATCTTGAAGACTTTCTGTTCTTTTCTCAGCTGTAACAATAATATCCTCAATAACAGCGCTTATTTCTTGAGCATTAATAACAAGTGAAAAAGAAGAAATTACTAATATTGAAAAAAAAGGCTTTATTAAATAGTTTGCTATTTTCATGAATTTTTCCCTACATAGATTTATATATCATATGATGCAAATTTTATGCCATCTTGTAAACATACTTCTTGAATAATAAACTTATTTTGAAACAGATTATTACATCCATGCTCGAAAGAATATTCTCGTTAAAATCAAATAACACATCTGTTAGAAAAGAATTGCTTGCTGGCTTCACAACATTCGTAACTATGGCGTACATAATATTTGTTAATCCTCAAATAATGTCTATTAGTGGAATGGATCAAGGAGCGAGTTTTGTTGCTACTTGCATAGCTGCAGCAATAGCGTGCATGTTTATGGGATTCTATGCAAATTGGCCTGTCGGGCTTGCACCAGGAATGGGGCTCAATGCTTTTTTTACCTTTACGGTGGTTGGTGAATTGGGCTACTCGTGGGAAATTGCTTTAGGTGCGGTATTTATTGCTGGCATTTTATTTGTGATCATGAGCGTAACAAATTTGCGTAAATGGATGTTGGAGAGCATTCCTCTTAACCTTAGGATTTCCATGGGTTGTGGTGTTGGTCTTTTTGTTGGGTTTATAGGACTAAAAAGTGGTGGTCTAATTATATCCAATGAGGCAACTTTATTATCATTAGGTAACTTTGCTCAAATTGAAACATTATTATCTGCCCTTGGGTTCTTGATTATTTCAATCTTAGCTGTCAGAAAAGTACCTGGGGCTATTATTCTTGGAGTTCTAATTATCACCCTTATAGGCATTGGTATAGGACTAATTGAATTCAATGGTTTGGTATCAGTCCCACCAAGTATTGCACCAACATTTTTAAAAATGGATATTTTGGGTGCATTAGATGTTGCCATGATTAGCATTATTTTTTCATTCTTATTTGTAAATCTTTTTGACACAGCTGGTACATTGCTTGGTGTTGCAAACAGAGCAAACTTAGTTAACAAGGATGGTGAGATAGTTGATATTGATAAAGCATTAAAAGCTGATAGTAGTTCAAGTGTAGTTGGGACATTTTTTGGTTGTTCCCCAGTTACAAGCTATGTCGAAAGCTCAGCTGGTGTAGAAGCTGGTGGAAGAACTGGTTTAACTGCAGTGATAGTAGGCATTTTCTTTCTTATTTCAATTTTCTTCTCGCCATTAGCATCAATTATTCCTACTTTTGCAACAGCAGGTGCATTGATATATGTTGCAATATTAATGCTAAGCGGGATGGAAAAGCTAAATTGGTCAGAGATAACAGAACTTTTGCCTGCATTAATTATTATTGTGATGATTCCGCTCACTTTCTCAATTGCAAATGGAATTGCACTTGGATTTATAGCATACATTACTTTAAAAGTGTTTACAGGCGGACTAGCTGATATTACCTATGGCGCTTGGTTTTTGACATTGATCTTTGTATCAAAATTTATCTTCTTGTAGGCTTAATTAATAACTCACTAAAGTTTCAACTTTATAGCCCTGTTCTTTTATGAGATTGCTTCCTCCAAGATTTGGTAAATCAATCACAGCAAGAATCAAAATATTTTCTTTGGATATATCAAAATTCTCAGTAAGAAGTTCTGCACATGCTATGGCAGTCCCACCAGTTGCAATCAGATCATCAACAACTACAACACGATCAGTCGCGACTAGCGATGTATTTTTTTGAATTTCGATTGAAGTACTACCATACTCGAGATCAAAGTCTTTTGAAAAAGTGGTATTAGGTAACTTTCCAGGTTTTCTAGCTAATATAAAAGGCAGTGATAGGTCTTTAGCGATTGAACCAGCAAAGATGAAACCTCTACTTTCAATACTGGCAATTGCATTTGCATTAAAAGATTTAGTCAATCTTGTAAGTTGTTCGCAAGTGTTAACAAAAGCTTCTGGGGTTTCTATTAAGCTAGTAATATCTCTAAATACAATTCCTTCAATGGGAAAGTCATTAACTTTCCTTATAAATTTTTTTAATCCAAACTTATCAGACATTCTATGATCTTAAAAATAAAGCATCGAATTGCAACAACTGGCCCGTGTTAGGATTAGAAAATCCAGTGTCAATGTCAAAAAGTTTATATCCCAACTCATCAAAATAACTAAAATAATATTCAAAAGTTTTGTCGCCGTGGTACAAGGAAACAGTTGAACATTCCAGTTTTACAGCGATAATATTTTGTAAGCTTTTGAATGCTCCATCTAAAACTTTATCTTCATAACCCTGAACATCTATTTTTAAAAGGCACTTATCATCTGATGTAAAATAGTTATTAAAGATAGAGTCAAAAGTTATTAGCCTTGTATCTTCGGAACCAATATAGATTGATGCAGGTGCATTTTGTTTATGAGTGTTCCCCATTTCTAAAATTGAGGAGCTTGCTGCCTCATTACCAGCAATATTAATTTTTACACTACCGCATCTATCTCCAATTGCAGTTCGCTCATGAACTAT
>Ga0160422_10001587_pt1 | contig 14203 bp, 13 predicted proteins | sample Fk160mmetaG_FD_108192 | JGI IMG/M metagenome (GOLD analysis project Ga0160422, IMG submission 108192) | Marine microbial communities from the Central Pacific Ocean - Fk160115 60m metaG | ecosystem: Environmental > Aquatic > Marine > Oceanic > Photic zone | place: The Central Pacific Ocean...
GCTGTCCATTTTTGACGCTAATTCCAGATCTAAACTGCTCAAACCTGTAACATCATGTGTGGTAAGCACTACTGTGACATTACGGTAAACATTGGACCATTCAGGATGATGATTTATTTTTTCTGCCCAAAAAGCAATTTTTGTCATCCAAGAAAAGGCCTCTATAAAATTTTTAAACTGAAATTCTTTTGTAATGGCATCTCTACTTTCGTCCAGTAGCCATCCGTTCTCAAGAATTTTTTTTAATTTAGTTTCTCTATCGACCGATGTAAGTTTATTCATTTTATCTCCTAAAGCTTCATATTTTTGAAAGGACCGTAGCCGCTAAGTATTTCCATTTCTTTCCCGACAGCAAGTCGTTCTTCATCCAAGTATTGAGCAACAGCTTTAGAAAAGCTATTATTGTTTATCCAGTGGAGCGAATATGTTTGACTGGGCATATATCCTCTAGCCAGCTTATGCTCTCCTTGCGCACCAGCTTCAACACGAGATAAACGATTTTCAATTGCATACTCAATTGCTTGGTAGTAACAAATTTCAAAATGCAAATTGGAATAATTTTCTGTGCATCCCCAATACCTACCAAATAATGCATCCTTTCCAACAAAATTTAACGCGCCTGCGATTGGGGTTCCGTCAATTTCAGCCAAGATCATAAGAAGTTCATTTTTGAGATTTTTACCGGTGATCTCAAAAAAATTCCGGGTCAAGTATGGTTGTCCCCACTTTCTTCTTCCGGTATCCTGATAAAAATTCCAAAATGCATCCCAGTGCTGTTCTGTAATCTCTTTACCCGAATAACGAATGATTTCTCCTCCGAAGTTTTTGGCTCTTTCGCGTTCCTTCTTTATATTTTTTCTTTTACGTGAGGAGAGTGCATCAAGGAAATCTTGAAAATGTTCGTAACCATCATTTTCCCAATGATATTGACTACTGGTACGTTTTAGTAAGCCCAAACTTCCGCCTTTTTTAAACTCATCAAAACTACAAAAAGTTATGTGTGCAGAGGAAAGGTTATTTTTTGCTGCGAAGCTTTTTATACCGTCTAATAGTATTGGAAAGACTTTTTCTTGATTTTCGTTATTCGCTAGTAAGCGTTTGCCGGGTACCGGAGTAAATGGTACTGCTACTTGGATTTTAGGATAATAGTTACCTCCTGCTCGTTCATAGGCGTTAGCCCAAGCATGATCAAAAATATATTCTCCCTGCGAATGTGTTTTAACATACATTGGAGCACAGCCTAACAATTCATTACCACTAATAGCGAGGATGTAATAAGGGTGCCAGCCAGTCGCATTGCCAACGGATCCACTTTCTTCGAGAGCTCGCAAAAAACGATAAGTTGTAAAAGGATCAAATGGGCGAGTCCCATCTACTGCTTCCGGTGCCGCACAGGCATCCCAGTCTTTTTCATTGACTGAAAGTAGTGTATCCACAATCTTGATCGATATTTTCGAATTTGTCATTAATTAGAAGGTTTGCTTGGGACTCATTTGTAATATTTCACAAAATCTATGACTGTAGAATAATCTGGCAATAGTTATCCTAAATTAAGATTAGTCAAAATCACTTAATCTCAAAGATTCCTTCTATTTCGACAGCTACACCTAGTGGAAGGGATGCCGCTGAAACAGCAGAGCGTGAATGTTTTCCCGTATCACCCATGATGTCAACGAGGATATTCGAGGCTCCGTTTACAACTTGAGGTTGCTCGGTGAAATCAGCAGTCGAGTTTACAAAACCAGTTAATTTTACAACTCTCACCAGTCTTTCAAGGTTACCTTCGCATGCTGCTTTTACTTGAGCAAGTAACGAAAGAGCACAGTATTTGGCGGCATCCGCGCCCTCTTCAACGTTCAAATCTTCACCTAGTTTTCCAATTATCAATCCATTTTTATTTTGTGAAATTTGTCCAGAAACATAAAGGAATTTTCCTACAATAACAAATGGTACGTAGTTAGCTGCAGGGCTTGGAGCGGTTGGAAGTTCTATTCCAAGTTTTTTTAGATTTTGTTCGATGTTCTGCGTCATAATTTAAGCTCCTATTTCTTTAGAATAAAGTATGACATTACAGTGCAGACGACAATGGCATGGTATCAAAAAAAAAGAAAACAAGCTTATAATTTTGTTATTTTCATTAATATTATTATTCACGTAAAGAGGTTTCTTCTGTTTTATTGAATGTTATTTGATGTTTGTGAACTCTCAGTTATGCTTGCAAATGTTATTGTCCATTTTTTTAATGTGGGAACCAAGTTTTTTTGAGAAACATTATCTTATTTATAGTGTGTATGACTTTGGTTGCATGTAGCGCTCCTTTGGAAGACGGCATATCAGACCCTTTTGAAGCTTCAAACAGACAAGCACACGAGATTAACAAATCCTTAGATAAAAATATAATACGACCAGTTTCAATATTATATGGTGATAGTACCCCCATAAAACTGCAGTCAGCCGTGAACAACATTTCTATGAATTTTTCCTTACCAGGTTATAGTATCAATTATATCTTACAGGGCGAATTAAAGAGCGCTTCAAAGTCATCCATGAAATTTTTAGTGAACTCTACATTGGGACTTGCAGGAATTTATGACGCCAGCTCGCAGATGGGGCTTAAAAGTGAGAAAACTGATTTTGGGGAAACTATGGCTAAATGGGGTGTTGGGGAAGGACCTTATTTGGATATACTTGTACTGGGGCCATCTAATCAGCGTGATGGAATTGGCAGAATGGTTGACATAGTTTTTGATCCCATAGGTCTAACCGGTGTCGGACCTAAAGGCGTGGCAACCGTTACCTCAATAGCCTTTGCTTTATCTGTTCGTTCGCAATTCAGAGAAAGTATTGACAGCATACTCTACCAAAGTGCTGATAGCTATGCACAGTCAAGGTTATTTTTTCTTCAAAATAGGCGCTATGAACTTGGAACCAACCAAACCGAGCCCTATATAGACCCATATAATTAGATATGCGAGTAAATAGATGACTGTAATAAACAGTCGCCGTTTTTTTATAATGGCATCAATCTGTTCAGTTTTTAAGCCTAGACTTGTTTCAGCGTCGCAACAGAATGCAGCGACAGAAATTGTTGATCAGGCTGTATCGGACATCAATCAAATAATAAACTCGGGTGATACTCAGGCACAGATGTTGAGATCTTTTGAAAAGGTGTTCAATGCATATGCCGATGTACCTACAATTGCGAAATATGCTCTGGGCCGAGACGCCAGAACTGCTTCTGAGGTTCAGCTCAAAGCATATATTAAAGCTTTTTCAGGTTACTTTGCCAATAAGTATGGGAAACGGTTCAGAGAATTCATTGGAGGTAAAATAGAAATTAAAAGCGTCGTTAAAGTAAAAAATTATTATTCGGTCAATACAATCGCACACATGCCCGCCTATGAACCCTTTGAGGTTAATTTTCTCGTTTCGGATCGAAGTGGCCAGCCGCTCGTATTCAATTTAATTATTGAGGGGGTGAATATGCTTTTGGCTGAGCGGCAAGAAATTGGGGCGCTATTAGATAGAAACTTAGGAGATATAGATGCTTTAATAGCCGATCTTATAGTTCCATAATTACTATCCATCTCCAAAAATACTGAGCAACAATTTATCAATCAAGCTGTTTCCACGCTGCCTAATTTTTGGCTCGTATTCCGAGTCCACAATATTTGGGAAAAGGGCTAGTTTTCTTTTTTTCATCGGCAGTGGTTTTGGATTTATATTACTATGGATTTTATTCATAATTAGTGACCATATTTCTGCTGGTAGACCTCCACCAGTAACCCCAGTAAGTGGTTCATTGTTATCGTATCCCATCCAAACACCTGCTATGTACTCGGATGTAAATCCTATGAACCATGCGTCCCTAGCATCCTGAGTTGTTCCTGTCTTTCCAGCAGCTTCCCAATTCGAAAAAATTGCCTTTTTCCCAGTGCCATTTGATACAGCCTTTTCAAGCATATATATCATTCCATGTGCTGTTTCTGACCTTAAAACACGTACATTCTTTGGTGACCTAGTTTCATTAGAAAAAGTACCCCCATTTTCCAGGCTAAGTTTCTTCAAGCCATATGGCAGAACTTTAATTCCGTCGTTCAAGATAGTTCCATATGCACTCGTTAATTCTAAGAGTGTAGTTTCAGAAACTCCTAGCGCAACTGCGGGATTAGTTGAAATTTTACTATTAATTCCCAAACCTTTGGAAATTTGTCTGACATTTTCTGTTCCAACTCGTTGCGCTAACTTTACAGCAGGTATGTTTAATGATTTAGAAAGAGCATCCGTTAAAGACACAATACCGTTGAATTTTTTTTCATTGTTTTGGGGCTTCCAGGTGCCGGAGCCGGGTATTTGGATTTCAAAAGCTTCATCTCGAATTAAATCATTTGGCTTATATCCTTGCTCCAGGGCTGCAGCATATACGATTGGCTTAAATGCTGAACCAGGCTGACGAAGAGCTTGTGTTGATCTATTGAATGCCCCTAAAACTTGAAGTTGCCGCCCGCCAACCATCGCTCTGACGGCACCGTCTGGTGACATAATTACAATAGCTACTTGCGCCTTAGAATTCGGGTCGACTTTCTCTCTGAATATATTTTCTATAACTTCTTCTGCTGCTTCCTGTATTTTGGGGTCAAATGTTGTCTCAATTGTAACATCCTCAGTAGTTTTGTTTGTAAAAAAGTTAGGCGCCAATTGCATTACCCAATCTGCAAAATGTCCACCGGCTTTTTGAGAAGCTTTAATTGAAAGTTTAGCTGGGTTTTCTTTGTAAAATTTATACAATTCTTTGCTTAGTAACCCTTGCCGCTCCATCAAACCCAAAATGATATTAGCTCTGTTTTGAGATTTTGATAAATTATTAGTAGGTGCGTAACGACTAGGTGCTACCAATAGACCTGCAAGCATTGCCGACTCGGCTGGATTAAGGTCTTTGGCCGGCTTATCAAAATAACGTTGTGATGCTGCTTGAAAACCTCGTGAGCCTGCACCCAAGAATACCCTATTTAAATATAAAGTTAGTATTTCATCTTTGGTAAACTCTAATTCTAGTGCTATAGCAAAAAGCGCTTCTTTAACCTTCCTCCACAATGAACTTTGTCGACAGTCTGCTTCATATTGCGACTCAGATTTCCAGTCTTTGGCTTTGTATGGTTTGCCTAGACACAAAAGTTTAGCAGTTTGCTGAGTTATCGTAGAGCCCCCATGACCTGTAAGTGCCCCTCGTCCTTCTCTTAAATTAATTCTTATAGCCCCGGCTATTCCCCTCGGACTAATTCCAAAATGTTTATAAAACCGTTTATCCTCCACCGCCAGTATAGCGTTTTTTAAGTGTACAGAAATTGTATTGGCTTGGGCAATAGCACCAAATTGTTCTCCTCTCCAAGCGAAGGTCTCTTTATTTTTATCAAGTAATACAACTGAGCCTTTAGCACGTGCATCAAGCATATCATTCAAAGCTGGTAAATTAATTTTGTAATAAAACACGGTAATTGAAATAATTAAAGCTATTACAATGGCACCTTTGAGAACCCAGCCAAGAAAAAAACGGATTATTATTTTTAGCAAAAAGTTTACAAGTCTAGTGAACGAGCCAATTGCACGATAAACTGTACCTTTTTTCATTTTTTTTCTTGAACTAACATTCTTCTTACTTGGTATTATTTTCTTCGTATCTGCTCGTTCTTTTCTTAAATTCGGGATTTTAATATTTCTCTTCATACAAAATCTCTATTTTGAGAATCTTCTCTGCCTACCCAAGCTTTTATTTGATAAGAGAAGCATTTCACAGTTTAATTTTGCACAAAAAATAGACGTCAGTAAGTAATTGCGCATTTTTTATGCACAAATAGTGACTTTTTGTAGGAACAAAATTTAGGACACATTTTAAATATATATTTCATCGGTTTTTCTCACTTCATCTTGGACGATTATGTCTATGAATGTGAAAGGAAGAACAATGAAGTTGATCATTGCAACCATTAAGCCTTTCAAGCTTGAGGAAGTTCGCGAGTCGCTTACAGAGCTTGGAGTAAAGGGCATGATGGTGACTGAGATAAAGGGATTTGGAGCACAGTCGGGTCACACGGAAATATATCGTGGGGCGGAATATGCCGTAAATTTTGTTCCGAAAGTAAAATTAGAGTTGGTCGTCGATGAAGGGATGGCTGACCAAGTAGTAGAGACAATCACCAATACTGCCAAAACAGGCAAAATTGGTGACGGGAAAATATTTGTATTGGAGGTGAGTCAGGCTGTTCGAGTAAGAACAGGCGAGACTGGGCTTGATGCAATATAAGAGGATAAATTTATGAACAAAAAATATGTAAAATGGATTTCTGCTGCTCTGTTTGCATGCTGGTTGCCTTCCTTGGCTGCTGCTCAGGATGCTCCAACAGTTGTGGCGACAGACACAGTTTTTATACTTAATTCACTTCTCTTCTTAGTGGGAGGTTTTTTAGTTTTCTGGATGGCTGCTGGTTTCTCGATGTTAGAGGCTGGTTTGGTGCGTTCAAAAAACGTCACTATGCAGCTTACGAAAAATATTGCTCTATTTTCGCTAGCAACAGTTTTTTATTATTTAATTGGTTACAATTTAATGTATCCACTCGGCTCATGGGCAATGGATGGTGTTCTGTCGGGTGTTTGGGGTGTAGCAATTCTCGAAGCTGTTGGCGTGGGTCGTGATTCTGCTGACGACTATGGATATGCATCAACCGGATCGGACTTCTTTTTTCAATTAATGTTTTGTGCTGCCACTGCTTCAATAGTTTCTGGAGCTCTTGCGGAGCGTATTAAACTATGGCCCTTCCTTATTTTTACGGTCTTATTAACCGCTGTGATTTATCCAATTCAAGCAAGTTGGAAATGGGGAGGTGGTTTTTTGGATGGTATGGGTTTTCAAGACTTCGCAGGTTCGACTGTCGTTCATTCAGTGGGTGGATGGGCAGCATTAACAGGTGCTATCATCCTTGGGCCGCGAATTGGAAAGTATGCAAAAGATGGTAAAGTTAATCCCATCCCCGGCTCAAATCTAGCTTTGGCAACTTTGGGTGTTTTTATACTCTGGTTGGGCTGGTTTGGATTCAATGGTGGGTCACAGCTGGCGATGGGTAGTATAGGAGACGTTGCCGATGTTTCCCGCATTTTTTCAAATACTAACGCAGCGGCTGCCGGTGGAGCAATTGCAGCTCTTATACTGACTCAAATTATGTATAAGAAGCCTGATCTAACCATGATCCTCAATGGGGCTCTTGCGGGTCTCGTCTCAATTACAGCTGAACCTCTGGCACCTACGCTGGGTCAGGCGACCATAATTGGAGCAGTCGGCGGATTACTTGTAGTTGTATCTGTACCAATTCTTGATAAATTTAAAATTGATGATGTCGTTGGCGCTATTCCCGTGCATTTAATTGCTGGGATATGGGGTACCTTGATCGTACCACTGACAAACAGTGACGCGTCATTCGGAACCCAACTTTATAGTATTATTATTGTGGGGCTATTTGTAGTCATCACAACTGCCATTGTATGGTATATTTTAAAGGCTATCTTTGGCATAAGGGTTGATGAAGAGGCTGAAATGAATGGGTTGGACGTTTCTGAATTGGGAATGGAGGCTTATCCAGAATTTTCAAAAGGCTAAAGTGAATAGTAAAAAAATAATAAAGGGCTCAATTAATATTAAATTGGGCCCTTTCGTTTCATAATTAAGACTATTATTTAGTCTTGTTTAATCTGTAAATTTAAATAGCCCGTCGTAAATAGGTTCCAAAGTTTCGGTTTCAAATAAGGATGAAACAGATGTACCGGACCAAATATTAAGTATCGCCTGCGCAAACATGGGAGCGGTTGGAACGATCCGTATATTTTTTGCTTCTTTTACAGCTCTAGTCGCTTCTATCGAGTCCGATATAACAAGAGATTTCATTACAGAGTTCGTAATACGCTCTACTGCGGGTCCCGACAAAACGCCGTGCGTTATATACGAATGAACTTCGCTAGCACCGTTATCAATAAGAACTTCTGCTGCTTTGCAAAGGGTGCCTGCGGTGTCGCATATATCATCAACAATTATGCATTTTTTCCCAGATACGTCACCAATCACAGTCATATCTGCAACTTCACCAGGCCGCTCCCGACGTTTATCTACTATCGATAAAGGAGCTTTTATCCTTTTTGCTAATTCTCTTGCCCGGGCAACCCCTCCTACATCTGGAGAAACAATCATTACCTCATCGGGTATATTCTGGAATTGACTTTTAATGTCTAAAGCAAAAACTGGTGACGCATACAAGTTATCTACCGGTATATCAAAGAAACCTTGTATTTGAGCGGCATGCAGATCCATTGTTAATACCCGCTCAATACCTGCTTCAACAAGCATATTGGCAACGAGTTTTGCGCTTATAGGAGTTCGTGCTTTGGACCGCCGATCTTGTCTTGCATATCCAAAATAAGGAATTACCGCTGTTATTCTGGATGCAGATGACCGCTTGAGTGCATCTGCCATGATTAAAAGCTCCATCAGGTTATCATTTGCCGGATTAGATGTGGACTGAACGATAAACATATCTTCCCCACGAACATTTTCATAAACTTCGATGAAAATTTCTTGGTCGTTAAAACGTTCGATTCTTGCATTAACGACTTCCAGTAACTTCCCCCGATGCATAGACATTCTGCGTGTTATTGCAGCTGCAAGGCTCATATTTGAATTTCCGGCTATAATTTTAGGTTCAGTTAAAGTTTGCATGAAATTTCCAAGTTAATTGTGTTTATGTTTTTTAATCTGACTAGTACTATGTTTAGCCATTCAAAACTTTGATGCTTCAATCTCCGGTTGTCTAATTAAATTTGATTCATATTAGTTATTTTTTAATTAACATTAATGTTTGACTCAGTTCCATTGAGAATGCGTCGAATGTTTGCTCTATGTGTCCAAAAAATCAAACAAGAGAGCAAGGCTGACATACCAAGGAAGCTAGAATCCAGAATTAAAAATACTATAAAAGGTCCAGATATCGTTGAAATTAATGCTGATAAAGACGATTTGCGTAGTATTGCGGCAGATAGCAGCCAAATAAGGCAGGTTACTAAACCGAAATAGAAATTAATTGAAATAACGATACCTATATAGGTGGCCACGCCCTTACCTCCTTTGAATTTTAACCAAATTGGAAAACAATGGCCAATGAAAACAAACAAGCAGACTGCTTGAACGGTAAACTCTTCAGTCAGGAGCTCTGCGAATAAAACCGCGACGAAGCCTTTTCCGCCATCGCAAAAGAGAGTTAAAAAGGCGGCAATTTTGTTGCCGGTTCGCAATACATTGGTTGCACCAATATTTCCAGAACCGATATTTTTTAAACTACCCAATTTGAAAACTTTAGCCCATATTATTCCGAATGGAATGCTACCCAATAAATAAGCAAAAACTATAAAAAATACTAAAGCTGCTAGATCTTCAGAAAAAACGGGTAAAAATTTCATAACGAAAACACTTGTTTTCCTTTCACGAAAGTCTGTAGGACTTGTCCTTGAAGCTTATGACCGTCAAATGGAGTGTTTTTGACTTTTGAGTGAAGTAGTTCTCGATTTAAAATAAAGGGTTTGTTAGCATCAAAGACGATTAAGTCTGCTATCTTTTTATGTTTTAACGAACCACAAGCCAAGCCAAGTCGTTTAGCTGGCTTTAGAGAGATAGCATTAAAAATTTGATCCATTTTTAGGTGATTAGAATGATACAGCCGTAGCATTGCTGGTAAAATAGTTTCGAGCCCAATCGCTCCAGATGCTGCGTCTTCAAATGGTAATCTCTTGCTTTCTTCATCTTGAGGAGTATGCATCGAAGAGATTATGTCAATCGTACCATCTCTAACTGCTTCGATCGTCGCCAATCTATCGTTTTCTGAGCGTAAAGGAGGTTTAAGCTTAAAAAAAGTCTTATAGTCTGCGATATCAAGCTCATTGAAGCTCAAATGATGTATTGATGTCCCAGCTGAAATATTCAAACCACTTTTTTTTGCTCGCTTCAGCACCTCAATAGAACTTATGGTTGTAATTTGGTCGAAGTGATATTTTGCATTTGTCATTTCAACTAGTGCTAGATCTCTCTCTAATCCCATACGCTCTGCTATTGGTGAAGCGGATGGAAGACCCCTTAAAGTTGCAAATTTTCCACTAGTTGATACTGCTCCTTGCGACAAAGATTTTTCTTGCGGGTGTCCTATGATTAAAGCATTAAATGCCGAAGCATATTTCAAGGCTCTTGAGAAAATTTTGTTGTCTTGTATGACATTATCGCAATCAGAAAATGCTATGGCTCCTGCGTCTGATAACATTCCAATTTCACATATCTCCTGGCCTTTTCTTTCTTTTGTCAAAGCCGCAATATGGAATACATTTACTATGCAATCGTCATTTCCCTTTTTTTTCACAAAATCGTAGGCTTCTGGGGTATCAATCGCAGCCTTAGTGTCAGGGCGAGTAATAATTGTTGTGACACCTCCAGCAGCAGCAGCTTTACCTGCACTTTCAAAGCTTTCTTTATGACTTTCGCCGGGTTCAGAAACTTTTACACCGACGTCAACGATTCCTGGTGCCACAAATTTGCCTTTACAGTCTATTACGGTATCTGCTCTAAAATCTTTACGATCAATGAAGCCATTTCTTATTACTATATTACCTTCTGCTACTTTATTTAAATCTGGCTCAACTAATAGAGCATTTTTTAGCAGCAGGCTCATGTTAGTAACTTTTTATGTTTATTAATTTGATTTCTTGTTAGTAATTCCATAATTGCCATCCGAACAGCGACACCCATTTCAACTTGTTCTTGTATCACACTTCTAGTGACATCGTCTGCAATATCACCATCTATTTCCACCCCCCTATTCATGGGGCCTGGGTGCATGACGATTGCATCCTCTTTTGCATGTGATAACTTCTTAAAATCTAAGCCATATCGTTGGAAATATTCCCGTTCTGATGGAATGAAGCCACCATCCATTCGCTCTCTTTGTATCCGAAGCATCATAACAACATCCACGTCCTTAAGCCCCTCAATCATGTCGTGATATACTTCCACGCCAAACTCACTGATCTGTGAGGGCATTAATGTAGGTGGACCGATAAGGCGAATTCTATTTTCCATTTTTCCCAGTAAGAGTATATTTGATCTTGCTACCCTACTGTGCGCGATATCTCCGCAAATTGCGATATTCAATCTGTGAAGTCGTCCCTTTGTTCTTCTTATAGTAAGCGCATCTAGTAGAGCCTGAGTGGGATGTTCGTGCTGTCCATCTCCTGCATTTATGACAGAGCAATTAACTTTTTGGGATAGTAAATCAACCGCTCCCGAATGTGGGTGACGTACAACTAAAAGATCAGGGCGCATCGCATTCAGCGTTAATGCTGTATCAACTAATGTTTCACCTTTTTTGATTGAGCTTCCTTGTAATTGCATGTTCATTACATCGGCACCAAGGCGCTTGCCCGCTAATTCGAAGGATGCCTGAGTGCGTGTAGAATTTTCAAAAAACATATTTATTTGTGTTAGACCTGCTAACATGTCGACGCGCTTATTAGTCTTGAGATTTAATTCGGCATATTTTTCTGCTTTATCTAAGATTTCCAAAATAGCCGATTGTGCAAGCCCCTCGATGCCAAGTAGGTGTTTTTGGGTAAAGCTCATTGAATTCTCTGAACAGTTTTAAAACCGTAATAGTAATATCAAAAGAGTAGCACAAGGTGTAAACTCTTTTAGAAATATATAGATTACTTTTAATCAACTTTATTTGAGATTAAATTACGAACATGGAATCGGATTTCGACTTATTAGATGCTAAAGCAATTTTAAAATGGCATGCGGAACTTGGCATTTCAGAGGCTATTTCTGAGAAACCAATTAATAGGTTCGAAAAAAATGCTGATGAGAAGCCTAGAGTAAAAACTACTAACCCTAATGTTACCCCTGCAAAAATAAAATCACAAAGTCCAATTGATGAAGCATTACTAAAATCTGCAAATGCTAAAAATTTTCTAGAATTAAAAAGTGCAATTGAGAACTTTCCGCACTGTGACTTAAAACGCGGGGCTAGAAATACAGTTTTTTCGGCAGGTTCTTCAGCTGCAAAAATAATGATTATTGGTGAGGCTCCTGGGCGAGAAGAAGACCTTCAGGGTGTTCCTTTTGTTGGGTGCGCTGGGCAGCTTTTGGATAAAATGTTATTTTCGATTGGATTAAATCGAGAGGAGAGTGATGTGCAAAAATCTGTTTATATCACAAATGTTGTACCCTGGCGGCCGCCCGAAAATCGTGAGCCAACGCAACATGAAATTGACATGATGTTACCATTTCTTAAGAGGCATATAGAATTAGTTGAGCCGAAGGTAATTGTGGCAATGGGAAACGTCAGTTGTCAGTCTCTTCTTGGACGTAGGGGGATCACAAAACTTAGGGGTGTCTGGGCGGAGGCTTTTGGTTTTCCTGTTCTGCCTATGTTGCATCCTGCTTATTTATTACGTAATCCAGTGGCAAAGCGGGAAGCTTGGTCTGATTTATTATCCCTGAAGGAAATGGTAACATCATGTCAAAGTTAGATATGGACCGAGAATTTATTCCTGTAAATTTTGCCATTCTCACAATTTCCGATACAAGGTCTTTAAGTGACGATAAATCTGGTGATTTTTTATCAAAAAGAATCCAAAATGCCGGTCATTTTGTTACGGCAAGAGAGATTACTACTGATGATGAGGAAAAAATAGTCTCTCATCTTAAGAAATTAGTGGAGCGAATTGATGTAGACGTAATTCTTTCCACTGGTGGTACAGGGTTGACAGGTCGGGATGTCACGGTTGAAGCGCATAAAAAAATTTATGAAAAAGAAATTGAGGCTTTTGGGACTCTATTTACGATGATAAGCATAGAAAAAATTGGTACTTCCGCAATTCAGTCTCGTGCTACTGCAGGAGTGGCGCATGGTAAGTATCTTTTTGCTCTTCCGGGAAGTCCTAATGCTTGCAAAGATGCATGGGATGATATTATTGAAAAGCAATTTGATTATAGGCATAGGCCGTGTAATTTTGTTGAAATTATGCCGAGGTTGGATGAGCATATGCGGCGCAAGTGATCCACGAGGTATTTTGAAGCGTATTCAACATACCCAATAACTGAGTAGGTCTTAATTATGAGGTTCTTAGGCAGAGGGCTGATAGGTCTTCTTTTATTCTCACTAGCGCTAGGTTTGTTAGGGCTCGCAGGGAATACTATTAAAGTTGCAGTGCAGGAACGTATGAACCAAGAGCCGCGCGCACAGAAAGCGCGAGAGAGAACTTTTGCGGTAAAAGTTGTTCCTGCTGAAGTTACTAGTATCAATCCAACTTTAAATGCTTTTGGAGAAATCCAAAGCCGTAAAACCCTAGATTTAAGAATGGCGGCGAGTGGCCAAATACAAGAGCTATCAACAAATTTTGTTGAAGGGGGAAGCGTAAAGAGTGGAGAATTATTAATTCGGTTAGATGACTCAAATTACCAGACGGCTGTGGATTTAGCAGAAAATAATTTAATTGATGCGAAAAACGAGGTGATGGAGTCGGCTCGCAATTTGTCTTTTTCAAAGGAGGAATTGGCGGCCGCCGAGGAGCAAGAAAAGTTACGTTTGCGTGCTCTAACAAGGCAAAAAGATTTAGTTGAGCGTGGTGTTGGAACAGCTGCAGCTTTGGAAAATGCTGAGTTGTCTGCTTCAGGGGCCACACAAGAAGTACTGTCCCGAAAGGCGGCTGTTGATCGAGCCAAAAATAGGGGTGCTCAAGCGGAAACACGACTCGTAAGAATGGAGCTTGCGCTTAAAGATGCAAAACGAAAGTTAGAGGATACAGAATTATATGCTGAATTTTCTGGGCTTTTAAGTGGTGTATCGCTTGTAAAAGGCGGTATTGTTTCTGCCAATGAGCGCTTAGGACAGCTAATCGATCCGGAGGTTTTAGAAGTATCTTTCAAGATTAGTACGCAGCAATACACAAGGTTGCTTAATGATAATGGTGAGCTTTTAAAGGCACCTGTTTCTGTTGCTTTGACCAATACGGATCAGGGGTTGGACGCTGATGGAGTAATTATACGCGACAGTGCGTCGGTGGCAAAGGGTCAAACAGGCCGCCAAGTTTATGCGAAGTTAACTAAACCATTGGGCTTTAAACC
>Ga0160422_10001588_pt1 | contig 14200 bp, 1 predicted proteins | sample Fk160mmetaG_FD_108192 | JGI IMG/M metagenome (GOLD analysis project Ga0160422, IMG submission 108192) | Marine microbial communities from the Central Pacific Ocean - Fk160115 60m metaG | ecosystem: Environmental > Aquatic > Marine > Oceanic > Photic zone | place: The Central Pacific Ocean...
GCCAGTCTACATCAGATCTGATCTGCAACGTCACGACGCTGCAGGACGGCTCGCTGGCCGACGGCGACTTCGCGCTCTCGACGCGGTTCCCGAACGAGCGCGTGAAGAAGCCCAAGCTCTACAACACGACGGCCATCCGCTGGAACGAGGAGGCCGCGCGGCTCGAGAAGATCCTCGAGCGGGTGCAGGCCGACGACGGCGCCTCCAAGGCCTTCGGGCTCGTCGACGTCGCGCGGACGCCCTACGTCCCGTCGACGGAGACGCGCTGGGCCGGCGGCTACGCCTGGACGGTCACGTTCCTGAGCGCCGTCGGCAACGTGCCGCAGATGGGCGTCGAGGCGAACACGACTGTCACCTACGGCACGTCCGGCCTCGGCCTCAACCCGCTCGCGCCGCCGCACCCGGACGTCGGGAAGAGCGCCGTGGTCGTCGAGGTCGAGGACGAGAACTCGGGCGCGGCGGACACGTTCCAGGGCGTCTCGGACTCGTTCACCTTCGCGCAGGACTCGACGGGCGAGGCGCGCGACGGCGGCCAGGTCGGCGGCACGTACGGCCTGTGCCTCGGCGACCTCTGCTCGGCGCAGAACAACCTGCCGGTGATCAACACGTCGCACTACACGGCGCTGACGGCCGCCGAGTTCAAGGAGCTCTTCGAGGCCGAGCTGTTCGCCGGGCGCGACGTCGTCGACGTCGCGCGGTCGGGGTCGCCGAACCGCGCCGCGGGCTACTCCTACTCGATCACGTACCGGTCGGCGGAGGTCGGCGGCGACGTGCCGCTCCTGACGGCGACGTCCACGCTCCTCCAGGGCCCGGGCGCCGCGGCGACGGCGGTCACGGACCTCGAGGGCGCGCAGCTCTACGGCTCGTTCCAGCTCCGCTTCGGCGGCTACACGACGGGCATGCTGGCGACGGACGCCTCGGCCCAGGACGTCGAGAACCAGCTCAACATGCTCTCGTCCATCAGCCCGTCCAAGGTCAAGGTGTCGCGCTCGGGCCCGATGACGACGGGGCCCGACCTGAGCGGCGGCACGCAGGTGGGCGGCTACGTCTGGTCCATCACCTTCGACTCGGCGTCGTGGCGCGACCCGACCGTGGTCCACGCCGACGACGGCTCCATGGCGGGCAACTGGGTCGGCGAGGCCACGACGTGGACGGACACGTGGGCGACGGGCGTCAGCAAGGAGTGGGGCAAGAACTGCGGCGACATGCCCCCGATCTCCTGCGTCGACAGCGGCATGTACTCGTCGTCGGGCGCGCTCCCGGCCGACGCGTGCAGCGTCGCCGAGTACGTCAAGGGCACGGAGCCCCTCGGCGGGTCCTTCCGCGTCACGCTGGACACGACGGGCCACGACATCATCAACATGCGCGGCCGCTACACGTCGGACCCGATCCGGCACAACGCGCAGGCCGGCGTCCTCGAGAGCGGCGGCGACGGCACGAGCGTCGAGGAGATCCTCGAGAAGATGCCCAACGTCGGCGACGTGCTCGTGACGCGGTCGCCCGTCAACGAGGGCGCCAACAACGGCGGCCACACGTGGACCGTGACCTTCCTGCGCGACGCGGGCGCGAGCGGCGAGGGCCGCTTCGGCGACTGCGAGCAGCGCGACACCGTCGAGGACCGGTGCAACAGCCCCGGCGACGTGCCCAAGTTCGGCGGCTTCGACGCGTCGGAGCTCGCGGGCGACTGCAGCACCGGGAGCGGCGGCGCGGCCTACGACTGCCAGAAGGTCACGCTCCTGGACGTGGCCGACAAGTGGACCGCGCCGCCCGGCCGCGACGAGGTGCAGTCCTTCGCGGTGCGGGACCCCGAGTACGCCGGCTGGGGCTCGAACGCGTCGAGCTACCACGCCGCCAAGGCCTGGACGGACCGCGACGACTTCGCGCGCGCGTCCTACCGCATCGGCTTCGCGGGCGAGTTCTTCGAGGACTGCCTGCCCTACGACGCGACGGACGCCCAGGTGCGGCACGCGCTCGCCCGGATCGGCAAGGCGTCCGCGCGCGCCTTCGTGCGGCGGGCGCTGGCGAACGTGTCGGTGTCGCGCCACTTCTCGGAGACGGAGGCGCCCAACGCCTGGCAGTACCGCGTGTCGTTCCGGGGCGCGGGCGACGTCGCGCCGCCCGAGTCCGCGGACGGCCTGCAGTTCAACTACACGGCCAAGGGCTCCGGCGCGAACGCCGACCGGTTCCGGCACTACCAGAAGGGCGGCTGCAACCCCTTCGAGACGGACCTGCAGAACGTGACGGCGCGGACGGAGGTCGACGGCCGCACGAACCCGAACAACTGCACCTTCTCGGGGTGCGTCGACGGCGTCGTGACGCGCGGCAACCTGACGCGCTTCCACGTCGGCGGCGACGACCCGAAGGGGTCCCTCTCGGCCCTGGGCGACGACCCCCTCGGCGCGAGCCAGCTCCAGTGGAACGCGCCGGGCGAGGGCGCCGGCTCCGTCAAGCAGTGGCTCGAGACGACGTCGCTGGGCCGCCGCGTCGTGAACGTCTCGCGCGAGGTCTACGGCCGGCACGGCGTCGTCGAGTGGCGCGTGACCTTCGTCTACAACCACGAGCAGGTGCCGCCCGGGTCGGGCGACGTCGTGGACCTGAACGTGACGCAGGACCCGGCCACGAACGGCGTCGTGTACGTGCCGACGGTCTGGGAGACGACCAAGGGCAGCGAGGGCATGTCCGGCGCCTTCGAGATCGACTTCGAGGCGCCGTTCGGCGCGCGCAGCGTCGCGTACAACGAGTCCGCCAAGCGGTTCGAGCGCAAGCTCGAGGAGATGCTGACCGTGGGCGGCGTCGCCGTGGAGCGGCTGCCCTACCCCTCGGCCGCGTCGGGCGGCTGGGGCGACGTCGCCGTCGCCCCCGAGGGCGAGCGCGGCGGCCTCGAGTGGCGCGTCAAGTTCACCAAGAACCCGGGCGCGTACCGCGGCTTCACGTTCCCGCCGGGCGCGGGCAACCTGGACTCGATCACGGTCGACGGCCACGGCCTCCAGGGCAACGTGCCCCAGGTCGTGAACACGGTGCTGCGGTCCGGCTCGACGCCCTTCGCGGGCGCGTTCGCGCTCGGCGTCCGCGGCGCGTGGTCCGAGCCCATGGAGTGGCAGGAGGCGCACGACGAGATGGAGTACGTGCTCGAGCAGATGGACACCGTCGGCGAGCTGCGCGTCGCGCGGTCGGACGTCGCGCTGCAGCGCGTCGAGGGCGTCTGGGCGACCGTCGACCGGGACGGCGCGACGGCGTCGCTGCGGTACGACGGGACCTTCGGCGCGGGCGGGACGCTGGAGACGGTGCTGGCGGACGCGCTCAACCCGGGCGAGGTCTTCCGGCTCGGCGGCGACCGGGGCGGCTTCGCGGCGCGGGGCGCGGCCGCCGACGGCGCCACGCGGCTGGGCAGCCTGCTGGCCTACAAGGAGGACTCGCCGGTCGTGGGCACGCCCCAGGCGTCGCTGGTGCGGACGGCGCCCACGGGCGCGTTCGTCCGCGTCGGCGGCGAGACGCACGAGGTGATCCGCTCCGGCGCCGAGGTGCAGCGCCTCTACGTGGCCGCGGACGTGACGCCGGACCACGTCAACGCGTCGCTGGACCTCTTCCGGCTGCGCATGATGTACTCGGGCTCGGCGCAGACGACGGACTGCCTCAAGTTCGGCGCGTCGGCGGCGGACGTCGCGGCGGCGCTGAACGGCTTCGACGCGCTGAGCGGCGGCGTCGAGGTGTCGCGGTCGGGCCGCGGCACGCACGGCGACGCGTTCCTCTACTCGATCTACTTCGGGACGGGCTACTCGGGCGTCGGCGTCGGCGACGTGCCGCAGCTCGAGCTCATCTCGTCGACGTGCAACCGCCTCTGGCCCGTGGGCTTCAAGCAGGGCCACAAGGACTGGGGCAACAGGCAGCAGCCCGGGTCGAACTTCACGGGCCTCGACATCGGCGTCCAGACGGTCGTCCAGGGCGGCGTGACCGAGCGGCAGGAGATCGCGCTGGCCCTGGACGGGGGCGCGCTGTCCGGCGCGTACTTCCGCCTGAGGTACGGCCGCTTCACGACGCCCTGCCTCGACTGGGGCGCCGACGGCGCCGCGGTCGAGGCCGCGCTGAACGCGCTGCCGTCGCTGACGGACCACAAGCTCGACGTCACGGTGGACCTGCGGCCCATCAACCGGGACGCCGACGACCCGCCCAACCACTACGCGGGCACGCTCCTCTTCGCCTCGAACGCGTCGCGCTTCTGGCGCCGCGACGAGTTCGACGACCACGTCGACCGGCGGCCGCGCTTCGACGGCAAGGTCTTCCCCGGGGACCGCGTCCGGGTGAACGGCACGGACGGCGTCTTCACCGTCGCCGAGGTCCTGTACCAGGGCCTGGCCCTCCGCCTGACCGAGGACATCTCCGCCAAGGTCCACTTCTCGGTCGACGACGTCGAGCTCTTCAAGGTCGAGCACGCGGTGTCCGTGCGCAAGTCGGGGCTGGGCGTCGCGACGCTGGGCCGGACGGAGGTCCAGGTCGTCGCCGACGACGTCTACTACGCGGACGCCAACACCGAGGGCCTCTTCAAGCTCCGCGTCACGCACGAGGGCGAGTTCCGGGAGACGGCGTGCATCGCCTACGGCGCGTCGGCGGCGGCCGTCGAGGCGGCGTTCGACGCGCTGGCCTTCGACTTCAACAACGACGGCGTGGCCAACGACGCGGGCCACGTCGCCGTGGCGCGCGAGGGCGACGGCGAGGGGCGGTACGGCCACGGCTACGCCTACGTCTTCACCTTCCGCGGCCCGGACAACACGCGCGCGGCCTCGGGCTACGGCGGCGCCACGTCCAGCGTCCTCGGCGCGAACGCGCCGCAGATCGAGGTCGTGGCCGTCGGCTCCGAGGCGGGCTGCCAGGACGCGGCGGGCCCGGAGCAGCTCCTGGCGGCGACGGCCACGACGGTGCACAACTCGACGACGGTCGAGCTCTCCGCGGACGTCGCGAAGTTCCTCGCGCCCGGCGACCGCGTCCGCATCGGCGGGTCGGTCGACGCGTTCCGCCTCTACACGGTCGCGGCGACGGCGACGCACGGCACGGCCGCCCAGCTCGAGCTGGAGCGGGCCGTGGACTGCGACGCGACCGGCGGCGTCATCCGGCCGTCCGACGGCTGCGGCGCCGGGAAGAAGCTCTGGAAGTCGCTGGCCGGCGCGCCGGCGTTCGCCGTCAAGACCGTCACGCGGGGCCGCGACGTCTACGCCTACGAGGTGGCCTTCGTCGGCCCGCACCTCGCGAACGCCGACCAGCTGGAGATCGTCGACGAGGCGTCGGGCCAGTGCGCGGCCTCGTGGGCCCACGTCGGCGGCCGCGCGCGCGACGCGCGCGTCACCACGACGCGCGAGGGCGGCTCGCGGTCCGTGCAGCTGCTCACGCTGGCGGCCGAGGCCGAGACGGACAAGCCCGCGACGGGCCGCTACTTCTCGCTCTTCCTCAACCACCTCACGCACGTCACGGCGAACACGGTCGGCGCGCAGCAGAACTACTACGGCGGCTCCTGCTTCGAGTGGGGCGTCCCGGCGGAGGTGCTCGAGGAGCGCATCCAGGACGCGCTGAACATGACCTACCGCAACCTCACGGTGGCGCACCCGCAGATCACCGTGGCGCGCAGCGGCTTCGGCGACGGGAGCACGGCCTGGGGCTACACCTACGAGCTGGACTACGTGGGCGACCTCATGTCCGGCGACCTGCCCGCGGTCTTCGCCGTGCACAACGGCATGACCCTGCAGGAGAAGACGGTCTACTACAACGCCCGGGGCAACGCCGCGGGCCTCGACGACGCCGAGTTCGAGGTCTACGACTCGAGCCGCGTGCCGGCGGTGGCGACCTACCTGCTGGAGATCACGGCCCCGGCGGTCTACGACGTGAACGGCACGCTGCTGAAGAACGACACCTACGTCTTCAGCCGCATGGTCGAGGGCGAGGGCCGGAAGACGTACGCGGCGCAGCTGGCCCGGACGGCCTGGGTGCCCATCGAGCGCTCGGAGCGGCCCCTGCAGCCCGGGGTCTTCGACGAGGACGGCGTCTACTTCCGCTTCCGCAGCGGCGTCGGCCACGCCGTCGGCGACACGTGGGTCGTCCAGCTCTACGCGTGCGGCGACACGCTCAAGCCCGGCGCGTCCGTGGTCGGGTCCATGAAGGCGCGGGGCGGCGCCGACCCGCTGGAGCTGACGCTGGGCTCCAAGGTCCTGCTCGAGGGCGAGGGCCACGCGGACGGCTTCCTCGTGCCGCAGTACTTCGCGGTGCGCGAGCCCGAGGTCGCGGTCCAGACCATCACGGTCAAGGACGCGGACGGCGGCGGCTGGGCCAAGGGCGGGACGCCGGCCTACCGCGTCTCGATCGGCGCCGCGGGGCTGGGCGCCCGGGCGCAGCGCGAGCTGCCCTACGGCAACACGTCGGCGTGCCTCGCGTGGAACGCGCGCGACGCCGACGTCGAGCTCGAGCTCAACTACCTCATCGAGCACCACCTCGGCGTGGCCGGCGCCACGACGGTGACGCGGTCGACGGACGCCATCGAGGCGCCCAACGGCTTCGTCTACTCGATCTACTTCGACGGCCTCGTGGGCGTCATGGACGCGCCGCGCGTCGAGGTGAACATGAGCGACTGCGCGTCGCCGTGGTCGCGCAACTTCGCCATGGACCGCGCCGGCGACGGCGCCGAGACCGTGAGCACGGCCGTCGTGCGCGCGGGCGCCGGCCACCGCACGGACGCGTTCCTCCCGGCCCAGCTCCCGCTGGGCCGGCCGGACGACGCGTTCCGGCCCGGGGCCTTCCGCGGCGCCAACGGCACCGAGCTGGGCGTCTACAAGGTCAGCGGCTTCTACGTGTCGGTCGCGTTCGACGAGGCGCTCGGCGACCAGCCGCCCATGAGCGTCGACGCGACGCAGCTCGCGGACGGCGTGCGCGCGACGGTCGTGGACGACGTGGTCCAGGGCTCCGCCGCGACGGGCATCACCCTGGGCGGCCTCAAGACGGGCGTGCCGTACTCGGTGCGCGTCGCCGCGCGCAACGCGCTGGGCTACGGCAACTTCAGCGCGCCGGCCGCCGTCGGCGCGCCGGCCGCGCCGCCGCCGAAGCTGGTCGGCCTGGCGCTGGCGACGGCGGAGCACACCGACGAGGTCCAGGCGCTCACGCTCGCGGCGACGCACGTCGACGAGGTCCAGGTCTTCACGGCGACGGCCGACGAGATCTTCGAGACGCAGGAGGTGACCATCGAGGCGGCCTACGGCCAGGTCGTGGCCGGGAACTTCTCGGTCTACTTCCCGGACGCGGACGTCGTGGCCTTCGAGGCCCTCGCGACGGTCACGCGCGGCGCGTGGGCCCTGAACCTCACGCTGCCGCGCGCCAACAACGACAAGGGGCCCATGATCTACGACAACTTCACGACGGCCTGCATCCCCTGGAACGCGCCGGCCGAGGACGTCGCGGCCGCCATCGTCGCGACGGGCTTCGCGGCGTCGGCCGACGACGTCGCGGTCGCGCGGAGCGGCACGGGCGCCGCGTCGTCGAACTACGGCTACTCCTGGACCATCTCCTACGACGGCTTCCAGGGGAAGATCCCCCCGCCGCGCGCGCACCTCTGCGCCGCCGAGGTCTACGGCTACGCCGGCAAGGCCGCGGGCGCGAACGTGACGGTCGCGCCGGCGCCGGACCGCTACGGCGTGCGCGGCCTCGGCACCCACACGGCCAAGGCGACGATCGTGGTCGGCGCCACGGCCAAGATCGTCGAGGGCGCCTTCCGCGTCACCGTCGACCGCGGCGGCCCGAACACGGGCGGCCGCTTCGCGCGGAACTCGACGTGCCTGGCCTGGGACGCCTCCGCGGAGGACGTGCAGGAGGCCCTGATCTCCATGCGCATGTTCGACTCGGTGCGCGTCGTGCGGCGGGGCGACGCGTCGGCCGCGAGCCACTACGGCTACGCGTTCGACGTCTACTTCGACGGCTACGGCCTGCGCGCCGAGCCGCCGGACCGGTACGGCCTGAACGCGTCGTACGTCGAGGTGGGCGCCGTGACGGGCGACACCGCGTGCACCGACCTCTTCGCGACCGAGGTCTACGGCGTGCTGACGCCGTTCGGGTGGCGCGACGGCGTCGACGCCTTCCTGAACGTGACGAACCCGGACCGGGGCGGCTTCGACCTCCGGGCGGCGGACGACTCGCCGGTCACGGTGCGGCAGCTCAAGCGCGAGTTCGAGAAGCTGCCGGTGATCGGCGACGTGCAGGTCGCCGTCGAGATCACGGACACGGGCAAGGGCCTCACGTGGACGCTGACGTACCGGGACCCGCCCGGCGACCTGCCCACGCTGGCCTGCCGCGGCGACGCGGCCTTCGTCGCGTCGGCGGCGTCGTGCGCCGTGTCGACGGTCATCGACGGCAACTCGATCGCCGGCACGATGACCGTCGCGGCGTCGCAGCCCATCGCGTCGGACGCCTCCGCGGCGCAGTTCGCGGCGGCGCTCTCCCTGACGGACGCCGGGTCCGTCGCCGTGACGCGGTCGGGCCCGGACGCGCAGGACGGCTACGCGTGGACCGTGACGTTCCTCGACCGCGCCGGCGACGTGCCGCCGCTCGAGGTCGTGAGCTCGCTGACCGGGTCCGGCGCGGCCGTCGCCGTGACGACGGTCCGGGACGGCAACGTCCTCGGCGGCGAGTACTCGCTCGAGACCGTCGACGGCTACTCGACGACGACGCTCCCGCACGACGCGGCGGCCGCCGACGTCGCGGCGGCGCTCGAGGCCATCGGGGCCGTGGGGTCGGTGGAGGTCTCGGACCGCGACGACGCGTCCTCCGAGGGCGGCAAGTCCTTCCTGATCACGTTCACGACCGCGCGCGGCGACGTGCCCGAGCTGCGGCCGGTCGGGGCGCGGCTCACGGGCGCCGGCGCGGCGATCCACGTCGCCGAGGTCCTCAAGGGCTCGGAGGCGCGCGGCGACGCCATCTCGATCTCGTACGACGTGCCGCGCGAGTGCTCGGAGAGCCAGGTGACGCGCGGCGCGTGCGGCGCCTCCGTCGACAAGGTCGAGCTGCAGACGTCGTCGACGGCCTCCTTCGAGGCCGACGTGACGGAGTACGACATGCCGGCCGACTACACGCGGCAGATGGTCCGCATCGCGTCGGGCGCCTTCGAGGCGCGCGGCTTCGAGACGCCGGCCGTCGCGGGCCACTTCCGCCTCGGCTACGGCGGCGCCACGACGCCGCTGCTCGGCGCCGACGCGACGGCGCGGGCCGTGCGCCACGCGCTCGAGGCCCTGCCGGGCGTCGGCGCGCTGGCGGTCGAGCGCACGTACGCGGCGCGCGTCGACGCGCTCGCGACGTGCCGGGGCGAGACGGGCCACCCCGTGCTGACCTGCCCCGGGCTGACGGCGGAGGACGCGCCGCAGGCGTCCGACCTGATCACGGTCGGCGGCGCCTGGTACTCGGTGGCGGACAGCTACGACGCCGCCGGCGCGCCGACGGCGCTCCACCTCGCCGAGGCCCACTCGTCGGCGGTGGACACGTCGTACCAGGGCGCGAGCGGCGACGAGCTCGCCGTGCGCGGCTGGGCCGGCGGCTACGAGTACGAGGTGCGGTTCCTCGGCAACGGGGCGCCGCGCCCGATCTCGAGCCCCGAGCACGCGCTCGTGCCGGTCGACGCGTCGGTCGGCGTGCGGCCGGCGGGCTGCGCCGCGTGCCTCTACGCGACGGGCTTCCCCTCCTTCGGCACCGTGTACGTCCGCGGCCGCGCGGTGAACCCGCTGGGCCCCGGGCCCTGGTCGGACGTCGCCGAGGCGACGCCGCAGCGCGTGCCGGACGCCGTCGGGAGCTTCTCCCTCGAGGTCCTCTCGGGGTCGGAGATCCGCGTCTTCTGGTCGCCGCCGCCCACCGCCTCCGGCACCATCGTGGGGTACACGCTGCACTGGGACACGGCCGACACGTTCGACGCCGCCGAGGGCGACGCGGCGCACTGCGACACGGCCGAGTTCGGCAGCTGCCTGATCCAGGGCGCGCCCATCGCGGGGACGCCGCCCTACGACTCGGTGGTCGCGCGCCTCGTGGTGAACACGACGTACTACTTCCGCATCGCGGCGCGGAACGAGCTCTACGACCCGCTCGCCGAGGTCGACACCGTGCGGTGGTCCGAGACCATCTCCGGCGTGACGGCGGACCAGGTGCCCCTGGCGCCCACCGGGGCGCGGCTGGCGCTGGCCGGCCGGGACAAGCTCCAGCTCCGGTTCGCCCTCCCCGTGAGCGACGGCGGCTCGAACCTGACGCACTTCCTGGTCGAGTACGACACGTCGCTCAGCTTCGGCACGAACCTGCGGCGCGTGAACGTCACCGCGGCGGCGGCGGCGGAGAACGTGCTCCACGAGGGCGGCCCCGCCGTGACGTACCTGACGGGCCTCGAGAGCGGCGTGGTCTACTACGCGCGCGTCGCCGCGGTGAACGAGGTGGGCCCGTCGCCGTGGGGCGTGGCGGCGGACCCGACGGCGCCGGCCGCCGCGCCGGACGCCTGCGACGCCCTCGCGGTGTCGACGGCGCTGACGCGGAGCGGCGCGCCGATCACCGAGCTCGACGTCTCGTGGCTCGCCCCGGGCAACGCGACGAACTCGAGCCTCGCGGGCGACAACGGCAGCCCGATCACGGGCTACCTCGTCGAGTGGTTCACGGCCGAGACGGTCTGCGAGGAGCAGCAGATCCGCGCGACGTGGGCGGCGGGCACGACGCCCGACTCCGAGAGCGGCTTCGTCGTGCAGTTCTCCAACGGGCGGTCGGCGACGACCCACGGCGTCACGACCGCGAAGCTGAACTACAACGCCGCCGCGTCGCGCCTCCGGTCGGCGCTCGTCAACCTCGGCCACGCCACGGACGCGCCCTTCGACCACGAGTACGTCGCGGGCGACGTGCGCGTGACGCGGGCGAGCACGAACAACTACCACGGCTACGCCTGGACCGTGACCTTCGCGGACTGCGCGCCGGGCGGCCTGAACGAGGGCGACCTCGTGCCCATCAACGTCCCCGAGGCGAGCGTCGGCGACGACCTCGAGGTCGAGGTCTCCGAGGTGCGCCCGGGCGCGCGGTCCGGCGGCCGCGCCGAGGTCCAGGTCCTGCGCATCTACGGCGACGTCGACGCCTCGACGAACGAGACGCAGCCCGTGCGCGGCTTCTTCCGGCTCGGCTTCGACGGCTCGGCCTACTCGCCCTACGTCAGCGCGCGGGCGACGGCCGCGGAGCTCGCGGAGGCGCTGGAGCTGCTCCCGACGGTGAAGCAGGTCGCGGTCTCCGAGCGGCCGTACGCGCCGAGCGCGGGCGAGCGCGGCGTCGAGTACAGCATCACGTTCGCGACGCACGTCGGCGACCAGCCGACGCTCTTCAAGGACGCGCAGTACCTCTACCACCCGGCGCTGGGCGGCGCGGCGGACTCGTCGATCACGGGCGCGGAGAACGCCGTCGACGACGTGACGGGCCTCAAGGCCGACGACTCGGTCGTCGGCGAGGCGCCCGCGCGCTACGGCTCCGCCCTCGTCGACGCCGACGCGCTGGCGTACACGATCACGGACCTCGAGCCGGGCGTCGCGTACTCGGTGCGCGTCGCGGCCGTCAACGCGTTCGGCGCGGGCCCCGCGCGGACCGCCGCCCCCACGGAGGTCCCGCAGCAGATCGCCGACCCGCCGACCGACGTGTCCGTCGGCGTCAACCCGGGCGACGCCGACTCGCTGACCATCAGCTTCGGCGAGCCCGAGTCGGACGGCGGCGCGACCGTCACGCACTACCGCGTCGAGCTGGACCCCACGGACACGTTCGACGACCCGATCCGGGAGGACTTCTACTGCCCGACGGCCAACAAGCCGACGGTGTGGAAGGTCGCGTCGGAGGGCGTCGGCGCGACGTCGCCCATCGTCGGCGGCACGTTCCAGCTCCAGGTGTCCAAGGCGGCCGTGGCCTACACGACGGACCCGATCCCCTACGACGCCGTCGCGCTGTCGAGCGACGAGATCTACGCGTCGGAGCGGCTCTGCACGGCCGGGTCGCTGGAATGCCGGACGTTCAGCGTCGCGAACAACTCGGCCCGCGTGACGGCGTCGGGCTCGCTCGCCGGCATCCTCTTCGACGGCGACCTCGTGACCTTCGCGGAGCAGAAGTGGGGCGGCCAGGTGTACCGGGCGAAGTTCCCCACGCAGTGGATGCAGGGCGGGGCCATCGACGCCGAGAGCGCCTGGTTCAACCTCACCGACCGGGACACCGGCAAGGACGTCCCCTTCATCGGCACGACGAAGGGCAACGCGGCGCTGACGCGCGTGCACGGCGGCCGCGGCACGGAGACGACGTCGGAGATCTTCTGCGAGACCGACGGGGGCTACTGCGCGCCGGGCGGGCGGCTCGGCGCGTCCGGCTCGGTCGAGGCGAAGCTCGAGGCGCTGGACGAGCTGCTCGACCTCGGCGTCGACGTGGCCCGGTACGGCCCCGACGACGCGGGCGGCTACGAGTGGTACGTCACCTTCCTGGACGCCGCGCCCGAGAGCGCGGCGAACGACTTCGTCGTGTCGATCAACGACAACTCCCTGCGCGACGCGAACGGCACGGTCGGCAGCTCAGGCGGCCGGTACGCGCCCCGGCTCACCGCGACGCTCGTGCAGTCGGGCGACACGTACGCGTCGTGCACGGGCACGACCCTGGTCGTCCCGTCGGACGGCTCGGGCCTCGTGAACGGCCAGCAGTACTACGCGCGCGTGACCGCCGTCAACAGCGTCGGGTACTCGCTCCCGCAGGCGGCCGGCGCCCCGAGCAAGCCGATGACGACGCCCGGGCCCCCCACGAGCGTCGTGCTCTCGACCGTCTCGGCGTCGCAGCTGCGGACGCAGTTCAGCTCCCCCACGTGGGACGGCGGCGACGAGATCACGTCGTACAAGGTCGAGTACGCGACCTCGGCGAGCTTCCTCGGCGAGGTCAAGAGCGTCGCGGTCACCTACCTGGACGGCGGCTCGCCGTTCTACAAGACCGTCTCCGGCCTCGACAAGGGGCAGCGGTACTACGTGCGCGTGTCCGCCTGCAACGGCCAGGGCTGCGGCACGCCGCAGGGCTCGGCGCCGTCGTCGGCGGCGCCCTACGAGGAGTCCGGCGCGCCGTCGAACGTCGTGCTGGGCGTCACGAGCGACAGCATGCTCACCCTGGGCTACGGCTACCCCGAGGACGACGGCGGCGACAGCATCACGGCGTACCGCGTCGAGTGGGACACGAGCTCGAGCTTCAACAGCCTCAGCGCCTCGCCGCACAAGGGCACGGTCGACGTCGACGCGACCGTGGCGCTCTCGTACACCATCGACGAGCTGAGCCCGTCCACGACGTACTACGTCAAGGTCTCGGCGATCAACGCGGCCGGCTACGGGGCGCCCTCGGCTACGCTGTCAGGGGCGCCCGACCTCGTCATCCCCGGGGCGCCGCGCTCGCTGAGCGCGGCCCCCGGCGGCGAGGGCGAGGTCGACGTCGCGTGGCTCTATCCCAGGGTCCCACACCACGGCATACCATGCGCGGCGTTCGCCGCCAACCCGTCGGAGTGCCCGGTGGCGCTCGGCGGGGCGCTGCCCGAGTCGACGGGCGGCGCGGCCTTGCTCGAGTACGAGATTACGGCTTCGGAGTCGCCCCTGTTCGACGGCACCGACACGCACACCGTGACGACGTCGAGCACGAGCGTGACGGTGAGCGGTCTCACGCCGGACCGGCGCTACTACGTCCGCGTGGCCGCGCGCAACTCGGTCGGCACGTCCGCGTTCTGCGAGAACGAGGGCACGACGTGCACCGGCGCGCAGCTCTCGGCCGTCGCCCCGGCGGGGTAGACGTCGCCTCCCTTCCCGGTGGCCCGGCCGCCGCCCCCGGAATCGGTCCCGGGCGCGGCGCCGCGGTCACCTTTCCCCCCATCGGCGTGACCTTGCCCCGCGCGCGCGCGCTCCTCCCTTCCGGATAAGCGTGCCGTGCGCACTTTATATACTATTAGTCTTCTAGGGATCCCGAGGAACAGCGCCGGCCGCCACGGAAAACAGAAGACGGCCCGAGCGCGCCAGGATACGTCGGCGGCAAGTATACCTCTCCGCATTGCGAAGGCAACCGCGAAACCCGCACGCTGGACCGTGATATTACCACGGCCCCTGGGACTAGGCTCAGGCTCAGGCTAGTTGCGCATCCCGAGTGAGGTGCTAGCGAAATAAACGCACTAGTCCGA
>Ga0160422_10001589_pt1 | contig 14194 bp, 6 predicted proteins | sample Fk160mmetaG_FD_108192 | JGI IMG/M metagenome (GOLD analysis project Ga0160422, IMG submission 108192) | Marine microbial communities from the Central Pacific Ocean - Fk160115 60m metaG | ecosystem: Environmental > Aquatic > Marine > Oceanic > Photic zone | place: The Central Pacific Ocean...
CTGGAGGCGGACGATCTGCATTTTCACGATTCCGATCTCAATCGGGTTCTTCCCAAAGGCCAGTATCTCGTGCGAGTCGGTGGGTCTTCCCAATCCCTCTCCCAACCCAAGACTCTGAAAACGGTACCCACGAGGGTTTCCTCAGGACCTCCGCCCGCCGCAAAATCCGATGCTCCGCTCCTCGCCCCAATTCAAGGGGCCAACAACCCCTCAAAGGGGCCGAACGTACTCTTCCTCGCCATCGACGATCTCCGCCCGGAATTGGGTGCCTATGCCTCCAGGGTCAAGACACCCAACATCGACCGGCTGGCCGAATCGGGTATGCTTTTCCGACGGGCTTACTGTCAGCAAGCGGTCTGCGGAGCCTCTAGGCTTTCCATCATGGGAGGTCTTTATCCCACCCTGACCAAGGAGCAGACTTTTCACGTCAGCGGATGGCGCCAAAGGCACCCGGACATCCTCACCCTCAACCAGCATTTCAAGAACAACGGCTATCGCACGATCGGGTTGGGTAAGATTTACCACGGACATTCCGGACCCGGGGTGGATCTCGAAAACTGGAACCAATGGATCAACCTTCCGGGAGGAGAACATTACGCCAAGGAGGAAAACCTGGCAATTCTGAGAAAAGCAAGGCAAAGTCAGCCAGCCAACGCGAATAATCCGGTCAAGGGTCCCCTCACCGAAAGCGCGGACGTGCACGACGATACTTATGGGGACGGCAAACGGGCCGCCAAAGCGGTCGAACTCCTCCAAGACCTCAAGAACCGAAAGGACTCTCCCTTCTTTCTCGCCGTAGGTTTCACCAAACCCCATTTACCCTTCGTCGCTCCACAGAAGTACTGGAACCTTTACCAGCGTGAGGATTTCTCCATGCCTCCGAACCGAGGTATTCCTCCCGGCTATCCGATCCATGCGGCCAATCCATCCGCCAGTGAAATGAAAAGCTATTCCGATTTCGAAGGAAATGGTCCCGCCGATTTTTCCGATGCCACCAACCGCAGGCTTCTTCATGGTTATGCCGCCGCCACCAGTTACGCGGATGCCTGTGTCGGCCGGGTGCTGAGGGCTCTCGAAGCGAGCGGTTTGAGCGAAAACACCATCGTGATCCTCTGGGGAGACCATGGATGGAAGTTGGGAGACCATTCGAGTTGGTGCAAGCACACCAACTTCGAATGCGACACCCGGGTTCCTCTCCTCGTCCGAGACCCAAGGATGGAGGGTGGGAAAACCACCAACCGGCTGGTCGAACTGATTGACCTCTACCCGACCCTTTGCGAACTCACCGGTCTACCCACTCCCAACCACTGTCAGGGCCGTAGCTTCGTTCATCTGCTCAAGGACCCCGAGGCGGGGCATCGTCTGGACGCCTACAGTTCCTATCCGACCCACAAGGACGTCGGACACAGCATTCGCTTCAAGAACTGCCGTTACACCGAATGGCGCGATTCGGAGGAAAAGGTCGTGGCATCCGTGCTCACGGACTTACGGGCTGATCCCGGGGAGGAAACCAACCTGGTGAACGATTCGAGCTATGCCGAGGATTTGGCCTACGCGACGGAGCGTCTCGCTCTGCGCATCAAACAAAGCGCTCAGCCCAACCCGGTTCCCGAAACCGCGCCGGCCGGGGTCGCTTCCGTCACGGTGAATCCTTCAACGGAAAACCTTAGGCAAGCCATTGACGGTTTCGGGGGTTCCATCGCCTTTTGGGCCACCAAGGCGGACAACGAGGCACTACAGGCCGGATTCGAGGAGCTCAAGGTATCTTACCTTCGCGCTCAGGGGGAGGTCACTCGGCTCGGAGTCATAGATCACAACCGAGACGTTCTGCAACGGGCCATGAAAATGAACCCTAAGTTGGAAGTTTTGCTTACCTTTTGGCAGCCCCGCTCCGTCGATCTTCTGGAAACCGATGACTGGATGATCGAAGTGGAGAAGGATGACGATGCCCAGTATTACATGAAACCGGAGATGGAAGATGCCTGGGCCGAGGAAATCGTCAAGCGGACGAAGCAGTTTTTGGCTTGGGGAATCAACGTCACCAACATTGGCGTGCAAAACGAAACCAATTATTCTCATCTCGGTACTCAAACCTGCATGTGGGACCCTTTCAGGCTTAGGGATTTCATCGACGAAAAGCTGCAACCGAAGCTCGATCAGGCAGGATTGGAGGTGCTCATCACCGCACCGGACTTGGCATACGTCGGATACAAGGGAAGCGAACTGGAGCGGTTTCTCCCCACCATTCGAAGCAAACATGTCGATCTGGTCGCTTATCACATGTACGACAGTTACCAAGAGGGTACGGATGGAAGCCTCGAAATTCTACGCGAAAATTCCCGCCGGATCGGACAGATCAGGCAGGAGCATTTTCCCGGGAAACGATTTTGGATGACCGAAACCACCGGAGCCCAATGGAACAACGAAGTCTGGCACACCTACGGGTGGACTCCGGGGGCCAGTGAATTCGACAAGGCCATTCTCGCAGGTCGTTACATGCACATGACTTTCGCCGATGCCCAAGCCAACGCCTTTTTCTGGTGGGGCTTGGTCTACTCTCTCGCTCCGGACAAGGAAACCGATCCCAACGTCCGAGAAAAGCACCGCGACGAAGGACTGGTTCTGGTCGAAGAAAAGGGGGGAGCGAACGGGATGCAGAAATACCTCGAAAAAACCAAGAAATTCTATGTCTTCAAACAGTTTGCCAATTACATTTGGAAGGGCTCGAAGAGAGTGGAAATCGAATCGAATTCGGACCTCGAGGTGTCCGCATACCGAACCTACGATGGGGATCGTCTGGTGGTGGTTGCGATCAATCCTACCGATTCTCCGGTTTCCCTCCAACTCGACCTTGGGGAAGGATTCTCGGCCAAGCGGGCGTTTCAAACCGACCGTACGCTCAATTGCCAGAGTGTTCCCTTGAACAGCCCGCTTCCACCCCATTCGATTCGCACCTTCGTCTGTCTGCGTTAGTCGCTTGGCTTGCAAACCGAGTCTTCAACCTTTCCGGAATGACCAAAAACCACCTTGTTTACGCCCTTTGGCTGACCGGGCTTTTCGGCTTCGCGAATTCGCATGATCTCCGCGGGAGCGAAATTCGGAAATCGCACCCTCCGTTCGATTGGTCCGTCAACCAACAACAGGCCAGCCAAGCCGAATGGATTCTCAATGAGCTCACGGATTGGAGAAAGACTCGTCCACGTGGCCCCCTCAAGGCCTTGCGTGTGGTCTATTTTCATCCCTCCGACCGTCCCCCTCTGAAAAATCATCTCGAACGCTGGAACGGAATCATGGGCGACATGCAGGATTTCTACCGCAGTGAAATGGAACGTTTGGGATATGGGAAAGTCACCTTAACCCTCGAAAAGGAGGAGGGTAAGCTGAAAATGCATCAGGTTCGGGGCAAATCCAAGGACGACGGCTCCTACACTTACAAGTCGGGGGGGAAAATCCGTGAAGAGGTCTTTGCCTCGCTCAAGGAAAAAGGCATCGATCCCAACCTGGAGACCATTCTGATCGTCTGCGGACTTTCCAAGACGGAGGGAAAGAAAGTCACCATCTATTCCCCATACTATGGCATGGGAGCCAACCACCAGCGTGGAATCTGCTTTACTGCGGATATGGAGTGGCTTTCCGTGGAAGGGCTCAAACCCGATCCCTCCAAGACCATTCTTCAGGTGAAGGAACACAGGGGGTATGAGCCTTTCAGTCTCGGACGTTTCAACACCGTGTACCTCGGAGGGGCCATCCACGAACTTGGACATGGCTTGTCCCTGCCCCACAACTTGGCCACGAAAAGGGAGGCGCTTCGAGGAACCGCGTTGATGGGAGCCGGCAATTACACTTACCGGAAGGAGTGGCGCAAGGAAGGCAAGGGTTCTTTCCTGACTCATGCAAGCGCCGTTCGCTTGCTCGCTCATCCGCTTTTCGGAGGCACCGTCCACGGATCGGCCTTAGCCAACGAGGTGGACTACTTGGACTTGAACGCCACTCAGGGAAATGACTCGATTCAGATCCGCGGCCGAATTCGTTCATCCACGCCCATCCTTGCGATGATTGCCTACAATGACCGCGAGAACAAGGGGCAGCGAGGATACGGTGTCAACAAGGACTACGACGCAACCACTTGGACGTCCGTAGTAAGCCCTGAAAATGAATTCCGCATTCGTATCGGAGAGCTTAGGGAGGGCAATCATGAGATTCGCTTAGTGAGCGTTCACGCAGACGGATCGACCACCACCAAGCGCCTGCATTATTCCAGGAACGAAGGAAACACCGACCTTCGGAAGATGAGACGGCAGATCGATAACGTCATCGCCAAACCGCCCTCCCCATGACTAGGGTCCAAATCCCGATCCTTATGAAAACCCTGCTCTCCATTCTTTCTCTCACTCTGCTTGCGACCATCGAGGCGGAGCCTCAAACCAACGTCCTCTTCCTCGCCGCCGATGACCTCCGACCCGAACTCGGCTGTTACGGAAAAAAAGAAATCCTTTCTCCGCATATCGACGAACTGGCCGCCCAAGGCACGCTCTTCACCCGCGCCTACTGCCAGGTTGCCGTGTGCGGCGCTTCTCGGGCCAGCCTGATGACTGGGCTACGACCCACCTGGAAACGATTCCTCAGCTACAATACTTTCGCCGAAAAGGACGCCCCCGGCGCCATGACGGTGGCCGAGGAACTGAAAAGAACCGGCTATCATTGCATTTCCAACGGTAAGATCTTTCATCACAAGAACGACACTGCCGACCGAAGCTGGAGCGAAGCCCCATGGAAGCCCGAAATGGGAGGGGCTGCCTTTCTGGACCCCAAGTCCAAATCCATGATAGGCGGAAGAAAGAAAAGGGGACCAGTACTCGAAAGCCCCGAGGTTGCCGACAATGCCTATCCGGATGGTCAAATCGCGGACAAAACCATAGCCGATCTCAAGCGCATGAAAAAAAGCCGCCAGCCGTTTTTTTTGGCCTGTGGCTTTCTCAAACCTCACCTGCCCTTCTACGCCCCCAAGAAATACTGGGATCTCTATGATCGAAAAAACATCGGAATCGCTGAAAACCGGGACCGTCCCGAAAACGCTTCGGATCAGTTGAAGGGGTCCGCAGAGATCCACAGCTACCATGACCGCGGTCTAACTTACAATGATGATGCCTGGCACCGGGCCTGCCGTCACGGATACTATGCCTGCGTCAGTTACGTCGACGCTCAGATCGGCAGGATCATGAAAGCCTTGGACGAGTTGGGTCTTCGCAAGAACACCGTGGTGGTTCTATGGGGAGATCATGGTTGGCATTTGGGCGAACATGACTTTTGGGGGAAACACAACGTCATGCACCTCTCGACCCGCTCTCCCCTGATCGTTTCCGCCCCCGGTGGCAAATCCGGCCAAACTTGCGACCGATTGGTCGAATTCGTGGACCTCTATCCCACCATCCTAAATTTGGTCGGTCTCAAGCCAAGCCATTCCGAACTCGAGGGAATCAGTTTCATGCCTCTCCTTGAGAAGCCACGCATGCTTTGGAAAAAGGCCGTTTTCTCAAAATACGGACCGGCCGTGAGTCTGATTACACCCCGGTATAACTTCGTTCGCTTCAAGGACGGGGAAAAGATGCTTTTCGATCTCAGAGCCGATCCCGAGGAAAACCTCAACCTGGCAACCTTTCCACAACAAAAGGAAAACCTCGATCGCCTTGAGAAAATGCTTCGGGCCGGATGGAAGGACGCCCTGCCTCCAAGCTCCCCGGCCAAGGAGTAAACCGTTTTTCAAAGTTCCGATGGGCTGCTTTTTTCCCTTGGCATACGTCATTCCATTCCGCATTACTCGAAGTTTGTCGATCATTCCAAGCGGTGCATCGAATCCACGCCATTTTTTGAACCCATAGGAACCCATCCGTTATGAACAACACAAGTCGTCGAAATTTCATCAAAACGTCCGGTGCCATCGGAAGTTTTTTCATTCTGCCTTCCGGTCTTCGGGCCAAGTCACCCAACGGTAAGATTTGCACCGCTCACATTGGAACCGGAGGGAAGGGACGGATTGATACGGTCTACCTCGCCAAGCATGATAACGTTGAAGTGGTCGGCCTCTGCGACGTCGATTACTCCCACGGAAAGATCGACACCTGGTCCAAACAATTCACCAGCGCCACCGCCTATCAGGACTACCGGGAAATGCTTGCCGAGTTGGGCGATAAGATTGATGCGGTTTCCATCTCCACCCCCGACCATACCCACTACCCGGCCACCATGGATGCGATGGAACGAGGCAAACACGTTTACTTGCAAAAACCCCTGACCCATAAGTTGGAAGAAGCCCGTCATCTGGCAAAGTTCGCCAAGGAAAAAGGACTGACCACACAGATGGGCATACAAAACCAGTCCAGAGAGGCCTATCGTTTGGCTCGCCATTACGTGCAGGAAGGCATTCTGGGAAAAATCAGCAAAGTCTACGTCTGGTCCTTCAAGACTTGGGGATACGATGGGGAGCCTTTCAAGGAAAAATCGGCAATCCCCGATACCTTGGATTGGAACCTGTGGCTGGGAACCGCCCCGGTTCATGACTACGTAAGCAAGGTTTACCACCCCGGTCAGTGGCGTAAGCTCCTCGACTTTGGATGCGGCACGCTCGGAGACATGGGCATACATATTTTCGACACCCCCTTCAAGGCTCTCGATTTGAAAGATCCAAAATGGGTCGAAGCGGATTGCCGGGCACCCAACGGGTTCGGGCATGCCGAAAAGAACATGGTCCGCTACGGTTTCAAACCAACCAAGTACACCACGGACGATTTTACGTTCACATGGTGGGATGGGACCGATGCGCCGAGGCATAAGAACAACCCCGACCTGATGCTTCCGAACGGAGATGAGTTGCCCAAGCAGGGGGCGGTCTTCGTAGGGGAAAATGGCAGAATGGTCTTACCCCATTGCTCCATGCCCACCTTTTACCCCGAGAGCGTTATCGAGAAGCTCCCGAAACCCGACATTGAGGGAGTGGACCACTATACCCAATTTCTGGATGCCATCGAAGGGAAGGATCAGACCCTTGCGGGCTTCGACTATTCCGGGCCTTTGGCGGAATCGCTTTGCCTCGGTGTAGTCGCCTGTCAGTTCCCCGGGAAGCGCTTGAAATGGAACGCCAAAAAGATGAAAGTCACCAATTTGCCCGAAGCCAACCTACACCTCAAGGGCAAATACCGAAAGTTCTAAATTACGAGTGCCCTCCTTCGGTCTCTCCACGACTCACGCGATGAAAATTTTCACCCAATTCCTTGGGTGGCTAATCTTAGCCTTCCCGATTTGCTTCAAGGGTTCCCTTAAATTAAACGCATCGGACAAGCCTAACGTCGTACTCATTTACATCGATGACTTGGGTTACGGAGATCTGGGATGCTATGGGAGCGACGACATCCCCACCCCGCACATTGACCGCTTGGCCAAGGAAGGAGTGCGCTTCACGGCCTCCTACATCACTAATCCGCCCTGTTGCCCAAGTCGCTGCGCTCTGATCATGGGTCAGTACGGACAACGTTTTGGAAAATACGGAATGTCCCGGGGACTGCCCATTCCCGAAGACCGCCCCACCCTCGCCAAGTTCATGGGTGAGAACGGATACGTCACCGGCCAGATCGGCAAGTGGGATATCGGCTCGAAAGCTCAAGGTCCCCTCCAAGTCGGCTTCGCCGAGGTCGCGCAAACACCGCCCAAGAAAAAGGGTTCGAAATACTTCTGCACCAATGAAGAGGGAAAGACTCAGTGGCTCACCGACTATGACGGGGACAATATTGTTACGTTTATCGAACGCAATAAATCCAAGCCATTCTTTCTTTACTGGTCGCCCGAAGCGGTTCATTCAAAAAACGACGAAGCTCCTTCGAGCCTGACCGAGCGCACCACGGCCAAAGGCAAGCGGAGCAAACTTGCCGGGGCAATCGTCTCCGTTGACGACCAGGTGGGTAAACTCATGAAAGCCTTGCACAAACATGGCCTGAGCAAGAACACTCTCGTTATCTTCTCAAGCGATAACGGAGCCAACGGGAGTGAAGAGGGATCATCCGCTCCCTATCGTGGTGGAAAAGGGAGCGGGACTCAACAGGAAGGCTGGGTCCGCGTGCCGACGATTTTCTCCATGCCCGGCGTCATCCCCCAAGGCAAGGATTACCACAAGCAGATCGCGAACTTCGACTTCTATTCCACCATCGCCTCGGTAGCCGGCTTACCCATCCCGAAACATTGCGATGGAGTGAATCTCATCCCCTACCTATCAGGAGAGAATAAGGAGGAACCTCACGAATATCTTTTCTGGCTCAACAACGAACCCGGAGATGCGGAAAGAAGACATCTCATCGCTGTGCGCTGGAAGAAATGGAGACTCTATAAAAAGTATGCCAAGGATGATTGGCAATTATTCGACCTTGTAGCCGATCCCAAGGAAGAGAATAATTTGGCAAAGAAACACTCGGGAATCGTGAGTCAACTATCCGCAAAGCATGCAGAATGGGTGAAGACCCTTGCGCCGTTGGGCAAGATTCCCAAACTCGCCAGATCCGACGATCGCATTGGGACGGGTCACGGTTGGGCTTACGCCAAGAAGTAGGTATCAGCGGACCGATTCGGCAGGTCAAGGCGAGGGCAAGCCCAGCAACCGGGGGGCGGTAAAACCACGCTCTCTGGCTCGCTTAAGTTCCTGCTCCAATTGCTTAACTTTCTTGGGAAACTTTTTGGCTAAGTTAACCCGTTGGCTCGGATCCTTGGTGTAGTGGTAAAGCTCGACCGGGTCATCATCATCCCCGGGATAATTTCGTTTTTCCTCCCATGTCTTCACCCGACCCGAATGATATCCTGACTTTCCGGCAATTAAGTTCCATTCTCCCACCCGAATGGCCCAAGCTTCCGCCCTTGTATTGTGAACGTGAGCTTTTCGGGGGCTTGCCTTCTTCCCCTTGAGCAAGGGCAAGAGATCGTGCGAATCTTCCGCCGCATCATTGGGAAGCGAATAGCCCAAGGCAGAGGCGAAGGTCGCCATGAAGTCAATCTGCGAAGCCAGTCTGTCGCAAACGGCTCCCGGTTTGGTCAAACCCGGCCACTTGATGATGAATGGCACGTGGTGCCCACCCTCGTAAATGTCGCGCTTCAAGCCCCGAAAAGGCTCGGCGGACCAGTGTCCGAAGACTTCGTCTCGCCTGTAGGCATACTTTTCCGGTCCATTGTCCGCAGTAAAGATGACCACCGTATTATCTGCCTGCCCACTCTGCTCGAGAGCCTTGAGGATGCGTCCGCAAGCGTCGTCGGTTTCGTAGACAAAATCACCATATGGCCCAGCTCCTGATTTCCCGTCGAATTCATCATTGGGGATAATCGGGGCATGGGGCGAAGGAAAGGCAAAATAGAGAAAGAAAGGCTTATCATCGCGTGCCTGTTTCTTGACGTACTCCACCGCCTTCCGCGTGGTGGCGGGGATGTTTTCATAGGGATCCCAACCCGAAAACATTGGGCCCGGCCGACATTCCCAACCGCCCTCTTTGATCTTTTTCCATTTGGACGTATCCATCATGGTATCGGGCACGTCGACCACCTTGTCGTTCTCAATCCAGCAATAAGGAGGAAAGTTAATCACCGTATCTCCGAAATAATAATCAAACCCATGATCCAAGGGACCATTGGGAATGGACTTGGACCAATCAAAGGAATCCGGTCCCAAAGCGGACCGCTTGCCTTGCTTGATGGGTTTGGCCCCGGATCTTTTAATGGCGTCCCAGTTCCACCCCAAGTGCCACTTGCCGATCGCCGCGGTGGCGTATCCGCACTCTTTCAACATTTCGGGCAAGGTGAGCCGGGACGGATCGAAGACCGAATTTCCGAACGAATTCACGATTCCATGAAATTTTCGCCAGTGGTATCTCCCGGTGAGAAGCGCATACCGACTGGGCGTGCAGATACCCGAGGAAGAATGACCATCGGTAAAAAGCATTCCTTCCTTAGCCAGTTTTTCCAGGTTGGGAGTGGGAATTTTTGATTTCGGATTAAGGATTTTGAGATCGCCATAACCAAGATCATCCGCGTACAAAACCAAAATATTCGGTTTAGCCAGGCCGGTGTCCGCCCATCCAAACGAAGAGAAAACAAAGCCCAAACAAACTACAATTACATTTTTCATGATGAATTCAATACACTCGTACGTTTTTCAGATAAAGAGTAATGATCATTGCTTGTGGGATAACATAGGGAGGCTTCTGCGGAATTTCAGCGCCAAACCAATGATTCGAATCGTCTCTTGCATCTGGATCCTAAGCCTTCTTTGCTTGCCTAATTTCGCCAAGCAAAAACCCAACGTCCTGCTGCTGGCGGTGGACGATATGAACGATTGGATCGGTTGTCTCGGAAAGACCCCCCGCGCCATAACCCCGAACATCGACAAGCTCGCCGGAAGAGGAGTCAACTTCAGCAACGCGCACACTGCCGGCGTCTTTTGCGCCCCAAGTCGAGCCGCCATCTTTTCCGGCCAGTTCGCCTCCACCACCGGTTGCTATCAAAGCGGCACCTATTTCGTCGATCATCCTGAGATCGAATCCCTGCAGACCAGTTTTGCCAAGGCGGGCTATTCAACCTTCGGAGCCGGCAAGCTCTTCCATCACCCGGCAGGCGCCATCGATATTCGAAACTGGACACATTTCTTTCTGCGCAACCCCGAACAGAGGAAAACGGGATGGCCCATGAACTCATGGAGTGAGGAAACCCCTTTCCCCGCAAACTTTCCCGCCAGCATTTACAACCGAGGACAGGAAATCACCGGTGGCATGTTTCTCGAATGGGCCGGAATACCCAACCATCGAGAAGAGGACATGGCGGACACCAAGCGAGCAAACTGGGCCGTCGAACAATTGAGGAAGCGTCACGACAAACCCTTCTTCCTCGCCGTCGGACTCTACGCCCCTCACTACCCCAATTACTGCCCGCAAAAGTATTTTGATCTCTACGACCCGGATGAGATCGAACTTCCGCCAATCAAGAAAGATGATCTGGAGGATCTTCCCGAGAAGATCAGAAAAATGAAGACGGCCCGTTCCCGTATCCTCCAAAAATTGCAATCTCTGGATGCCTGGGACGATGCCATACACGGCTACCTCGCCAACATAAGTTATGCCGACGCCATGATTGGACGCGTACTGAACGCCCTTGAGCAAAGCCCCTATGCGGACAACACCATTGTCGTTCTCTGGAGTGACCATGGTTATCACCTCGGCGAAAAGGGAGACTGGGGAAAACACACCCTGTGGGAACGCACTTCCAACGTCCCCTTCATCTGGGCCGGTCCCGGAGTGGCCAAAAACAAGACAACCGACGTCACGGTCAGTCTCATCGACCTATATCCGACCTTTCGTGAAATGTGCGGACTTCCGCAAACCAAGCAGACCTTGGAAGGCCAATCGATCGCCTCCACCTTGGCTAACCCGGATCAGGCCGAGGACCGTTCCGTATTTCTTCCCCATATGCATCCGGGAGAATACGCCATTATCAACCGCGATTGGCGATATGTGCGTTACGGAGAGGATGGCGAGGAGCTCTACGACCTCAGAGAGGATCCGCACGAATGGAACAACCTGGCAATGGAGAAGAAGTACTTTAAGACCAAGAGCCGACTGTCATCCTTCGCACCGAAGAAATTCGCTCCACAGGCCAAGAAGCTCAATGCCAAAAGGGACTTGTTCGTCAAGGATGACTCGTTCGAATGGATTGCCGGAAAGGGAAACCTGCAGAAAGCCAAAGTTTACCGGCCAAGCGCCACCACCCCGACTGCTTCAAAATCCTCCCAGGCAAAGGAAAAAAACGTCCTCTTCGTGATCTGTGACGATTTGAATACGCACGTTTCCACCTCGGGATACGAACCCATCACCACCCCAAATCTTTCCAAGCTCGCAAAGGAAGCGATCACTTTCAACCGCGCCTTTTGCCAATACCCGGTCTGCGGGCCCTCCCGAGCCTCATTTCTAAGTGGCTTATACCCGCAGGCCACGGGTGTACTCAACAACACGCTCGACGTCCGTGAAACCCGGCCGGGTACGGTTTCCATGCCTCAATTTTTCAAGGAGAACGGATATTGGACTGCAGGTGTGGGTAAGGTCTTTCACAACACCAAAAGCGACCACGGAGACCTTGCCTGGGACGAAAATCTCCGCTTCGAAAACGACGAACTCGCGGTTGTCCGGGAAGCCCGTTTGGAGTTTGAGGCCGAAAACGGCTCGATTGACCAACAACCCAATAAGAAAAAATGGAAAGAGCTCAAAAAAAGGGTTTCGGCAAAGCTCGATGCCCAAACTCCACCGGGCAAAGGACGAAGTGGTCTTCGAGATGACCAGCACAAGGATGGTAAGAATGCCCGACAAGTCGTCCGTTGGCTCGAAGACAAAGCCTATGGGGGAAAGCCCTTCTTCATCGCCTTGGGTCTGCAAAAACCTCACGTTCCCTTTCTTGCGCCCGACAAGTATTTCGATCTTTATCCCTTCGATAGGATCACCTACCAACCCGACAGGCCAAACTTATGGGATTTCCTACCGCCTTCCGCTATCTCCAAAAGATACGAGGCTTTCGGATTCGAGTTGGCAAAGGAGAATCATGCTCTACGCAAGGAATACATGCAGGCCTACCATGCCTGCGTGAGCTTCATCGACGCCCAGCTCGGGCTGGTGATTGATAGCCTTAAGAAACAGGGCCTCTGGGACGACACCATTATCATTTTTACTTCCGATCATGGCTACCACCTGGGAGATCATTTCATCTGGGGCAAGGTCACCCTTTTTGACGTCGGAGCAAAGGTGCCCTTCATCGTCCGGGCACCCGGCCTCTCAAAAAGCGGGACCGCTTCGGAAGCGATGGTTGAATTAATTGACGTTTATCCCACTCTTGCCGACCTCGCAGAGTTGAAAGCTCCCAATCATTTGCAGGGGATATCACTCCGTCCCCTTCTTGGACATCCCGACAGATTAGGTAAAAGGAAATATGCTTACAGTGTGGTCACGCGGGGACCTAAAAACCTTGGATACGCATTACGAAATCAAAACTGGCGGTACGGCAAATGGCCGGACGGAGAGGAACTCTACAATTTACGAACCGATCCGCAGGAAAAGAATAACCTTGCTCAAAAGGATCACCTTAAAGAAAGGCTCGAAGATTTCAGGGATATCCTTGCGGAAAAACAAAACCTATTTGAGAAGAATTAATTTTAATGAAACTTATCCACGGTTTTTTCAGTTAGTAAAAACATATGTTTAATCCCTTTAATTCGATCCTCATGAAAATAACCCTCACTTCACTTTTCGCCTTTCTTTTTCTCTTCGTTTTTCTTTATCCATCACACGGTGAGGAGGATGAAAGACCCAACATCATCGTGTTCCTGGTCGACGATTACGATAAGCCTGAGACCAGCCCATACGGAGGGAAAGTTCTGACCCCCAACCTCGACCGTTTGGTCAAGGAAGGAATGATCTGCCATAATGCTCATGTGACCAGCACGGTTTGCACCCCTTCGCGTTACACCTTTCTTACCGGACGCTACGCCAGCTCCTCTCATTCCAATACCTTTCTTGATGAATGCCCAAAAGGTACCCAGGCACTCCCCGCTTTCAATGTTGGGTTGGAATCTGACAGAATGAATGTCGGACGGGTTCTCGCGGATGCCGGATACGCCACCGGATTCGTTGGCAAGTATCACGTTCACGACACGGATCATTCGCAGGAACATTCCCTATTCGGTGATCTTGACGTGCCCAAGAACGCCGCATACACCGAGGATCTTAATAAGCGTAAGTTCAAGCTCGAGAAACTTCAGCGGGAATTGGTGAAAAAGAACGGTTTCACCTGGGCCAAGAACATTTATTGGGGAAACCTCAAGCAACCCTTCAAAGGACATAATCCGGACTGGACCGCACAGGCTGCCCTGGAGTTTATCGAGGAACACAAGGATCAGCCGTTCTATCTGCACTGCTGCTCCACCCTGCTGCACGGACCAAATGGAGAATGGTTCAAATCGATGATGGAAAAAGAGCTGGCAAGCGGAGAAGGCTTCCTGAAAAAACCACTCAACCTGATCGACCGCAAGTCAGTCTGGGAACGCATTCAAAAAGCGGGATTGACGGAAGCGGAGGTGGGCTACCTCTGGATGGACGACAGTCTCGGGCTGATCCTCGACAAGCTCGATGCC
>Ga0160422_10001591_pt1 | contig 14188 bp, 13 predicted proteins | sample Fk160mmetaG_FD_108192 | JGI IMG/M metagenome (GOLD analysis project Ga0160422, IMG submission 108192) | Marine microbial communities from the Central Pacific Ocean - Fk160115 60m metaG | ecosystem: Environmental > Aquatic > Marine > Oceanic > Photic zone | place: The Central Pacific Ocean...
CCCAACATGGTTGTAATTCCAGAGTGTAGGGCATCCTCGATTTGCTGAGGACATATAAAATGGATATGGCTATCAAAGCCACCCGCCGTTAAGATTTTACCTTCTGCTGCGATTATTTCCGTGCCTGGGCCAATGACAATATCAACATTTGGCTGTGTATCAGGATTTCCTGCTTTGCCAATCTTTAGAATGTGCCCACCCATTAAACCAATATCAGCCTTATATATACCGCTGTAATCTACAACCAGCGCGTTGGTTAGCACCGTATCCACGGCGCCTTGAGAGCGTGTAGCTTGTGATTGCCCCATTCCGTCCCGGATGACCTTTCCACCACCAAACTTAACTTCCTCACCATAGGTTGTGAAATCCCGCTCGACCTCGATAATAAGGTCGGTGTCAGCAAGCCGTATTTTGTCGCCAGTTGTGGGACCATACATTGCCGAATAATCATATCTCGATATCGTGGAAGCCATTATATTTCTCCCATAACTTTCTGATTAAATCCAAAAATTCTTCGACTACCTGAGATTTCAATAAGTTCTACTTCCCGTTGCTGTCCTGGCTCAAACCGTATTGCAGTACCCGCAGCAATATCAAGGCGCATGCCCAATGCAATCTCACGTTCAAATTCAAGAGCACTATTCGCTTCACCAAAATGGTAGTGTGAGCCAACTTGGATGGGACGATCACCAGTATTCGCAACCAGTAAGGTGATACTTTTTCTATCTTCATTCAGTGCTATTTCGCCTGCTAATGGAATTACTTCGCCGGGTATCATTTTCTGGCCTTTCTAAAAAGTATTTGGTTTCTAACTTCACTCAAAATCTAATTTTTCAAATTTTTATGTATGCGACAAATTTTATCTAATAGGGTTATGAACTGTTACAAGCTTAGTTCCATCTGGGAATGTAGCCTCAACTTGAATGTCAACTATCATTTCAGCTATCCCATCCATGCACTGATCACGGGTAATTACGTGTGCTCCGGCTTCCATCATCTCTGCAACACTTCGACCATCTCTAGCTCCCTCAACCACTGCGTCAGTAATTATGGCAATAGCCTCAGGGTGATTGAGTTTAACACCTCTTGCCAAACGTTTTCTGGCAACTTCTGCGGCCATTGCTATAAATAATTTATCTTTTTCTCTTGGAGTAAGTTTCATTTTAAATCATCCATGGTTTAGGTAATAGATTTCCACTAAGTCGCCTTAAGACGGGAATTAAAAAGTGTCTCAATTCATAACTGCTGGGAGCCAAAGCTCGCAAAACAAGGGTATCTTTTTGCACCAAGGAAGCACCTGCGGTCTCTGGCAGCAAAGATCGCACCACTGAAAGTAGCGTGCCGGCATCAGAACCGATGTAAACAACAAGAGCCATAACGTGTGCGCCATTCGCAATTGTGGTGCTTTTAAGGTGTTCGGTAATATTATTCGATAAGAAAAGCTTATCTAAGAAATGAACAGAACCATTTTTTCTTATCTCAATATGGTCTCTTATTTTTGCAGATTTTAATCTTTCGCCACTGGCAATTCTTCCAAATACTAACGGCTCAACCAGCAAGCACTTACTAGTTTCATGCATATCTATAATGAGCGACCGGGAAAGATTGGACTTCTCAAAAATTATAGTTTCTTGCGGCATCCAATGAATCTGGGCATTTTTTTCAACCGTTACTTTATTTTGGATGGAGGCCGTCGTAAATTTCTGCGCCATATATGCACGTTCTGCTGCTTGAGTTGTTAAAGTTAGACTCGCATTTTTTTTCACAGTAGCATCTATTTTGAATTGATCACCCCCAGTTGCTCCACCTGCGGTATTGACAGTAACTGCTTGTAAAAAGCTGGTTTGATTTCTTGGAAACAATACTTTCAAAGATCCAGATTGATATAGCTGATCAATCCGACTTCTTCCTTCCACATATTTTGCAGATAGCTTTAAAATGCCCCTGGCCCGAGGTTGATCCACAAGCTTAGCATCTAAATATGTTCCCTTTATATTAATTCGCGTCTCCCAGCAGAATTGATGGTACAGCTAATGCCAGAAAGATTTGGCTTTTAGTAGAGATTTTAAAGAACCAAACAATAATATTCACATATCGCCTAGTTTTTAAGCACTTTACTGAAATCTGCATAAAAGGCTTAGCTTTTTTCGTTTGCTCAATTGAGTAAACATTTTTCCAGATGACTAATTGTAAAATTAGTAAACCGCCTAAATGCGATATAAAGGTCTCGTTAGACAGGTCGGACCACCTTCGCACCCAATGCAAAGTGCAGGTGCTTGGAATGTTGTAACTTTTATTCCGGAATTTCTCAAAACTTTTGCAGTCTTTGGAAGATTATCTAGCATTAAACATTTACCGGGCGCTATAGCCAACACGTTCGTGCTTAGCGTATCGCTTTCAAAAAACTCATTTTTCGGTGCAGAAATTATTTTAACACTTTTCTTGTCTAAGAGTTTCCACAAACCTACTGGAAGAAGTGGTTTAAAAACGAGCGCCGACTTAGTATCGACCATGCTGATAAGTGACATTAAATGTAAGCATGCATTTCTACCTTGGTAAAAAGGTAAATCGAAAATATGGCAGGTAATTCCAATGGAATTCAAAATATTTTTGACTTGTTCGGCGCCAAAAGTATTTGTCCTAAAACCTTTTCCAATTATTACAGTGTTTTCATCAAGCCAAAGTGTATCACCAGCCTCTGCTGTTCCGGGAGCATCAATCTGCCCAATAATTGGTATTCCTTTATTAATATAGAAACTTTTGTGCAGGCCTTCTTCTCCTCGGCGCTTTTCTTTTCCAGGGTACATTAATATTGCGCCTTGAGGGGTCATCAAAGAGGCGTCATACGCAAATACAGAGTCTGCATTATTCAGATCATCGCCCTTAATCCAATGGATCTTTACACCAAAATTTTCGAGAGCCAAAACAAATCTGTCATATTCACTCTCAATTTTATTCGGATCAAAATGCATACTATAATTCCAAGCGGTTGGTTCTGCCGTTACTATAGACTTTCCTGGACGTCTGAGCGCAACCTCTCTCAGGGGTGCAGTCATTGAAGCCACACCATAGGTCATTCGTTTCCTTGAACGCGCTCAAGTCCGAGGCAATCCTCTATGCAAAGCTTCATAGCTACTTCTTTTGATATGGCAGTACAAAATTCTCCATGCAAACTTGCAATTGACATATTATGAACCAGCTCAGCGTCATAATATGAGCCATCATGGCCCAAAGTATTAATGGCAGCACAGGCGTCATGAACCAAATAGGTATCAAAGCCTAAATTACCAGCCATTCTAACAGTAGTTTCAATGCAATAATTCGTATAAAAACCCATAACCACCAGTCGACTTATTCCACTTCGTCTTAGTTCAAGTTCTAGAGAAGTACCGATAAACCCACTATTTACGTCCTTGTCGACTACTATATCTGATCCATGGATATCAAGACCTTCAATCTGCTTTCCTGTCTCTAGGCTTAGTTTTAAAGGCGAATTTAGCTCTCGAGAATTATGCCGTGTAAATGCTACTCGCTTTCCAAGCCGCCGCCATTCGGTCAAAAGACACCGCATATTTTCCTCTGCACTATCATTATTTCTTTTTCCAGACGGCCCACCGTAATATTTTACGTCATTAACACCTTTCTGAACATCGACTAATAAGAGAGCTGTAGATTGATCAAATTTTTCTATCATAAGTTTTTGTATCCATAGAAATTGAAGTGGTATCCTTCAGTTAAATACCCTGTCTTTGTTTCTTGCGGAACGCCTCTTGCCCCTCTCGAGCCTCTCTTATACTTTGCCGATCATTTATCTCTGGGACACCCACGTACCAGTCAGCACCACCAGGGGTCCATGCATAGGCATCTGAATTTATAGAAATTACAGTTGTTCTATCTGTCGTTTGAGCCCATTCCATCGCATTTTCAAGGTCAGAGAGGCTCTCGCAATGTCTAGCCAAAGCACCCATTGCCTCAGCATGCTTGGCAAAATCAACATGTGGGGGATTATCTTTATTTTTTACCCTCGCATCTTTTAGTAAATTGTTAAAACCAGGCACACCCATACCTGTTTGCAGCCTGTTAATTACAGCAAAGCCACCATTGTCACATACAACAACAATCATCTTATGACCTGACAGGACTGATGAATAAATATCAGAGTTCATCATCATGTATGATCCGTCACCCACTAAGACAATCGGGACGCCATCGCCATTCTTGGCCATAGCATGCCCCCAGGCCCCAGCTATTTCATATCCCATGCATGAAAATCCAAACTCACAGTCAAATGTGTTAGATGCCTTCACTCGCCAATTTTTAATAGTTTCGCCTGGCAATCCCCCAGCTGCTGTTACCATGGTGTCCTCAGGTTTAGCGTGCTTATTCACTACAGCAATAACTTGGGCATAACTTGGAAAAGAAGCATTTGTGGGAGCCTGCCCTTTATCGATCGCTTTATTCCAATCTGAATAAAGTTTGCGTGCTTCATCCATACGACTGGCATCGCAAACCCAGTCTTCCATTCTAGAATTAAGTTCATTTATGCATTCTAACGCATCGCCAACAATTGGGTTTGAAAAATGTTTCCTTGCATCGAAGTTAGCAGTATTTATGTTGATAAATTCAGCATCGTATCGAAAAGTCGTCCACGAACCCGTTGTAAAGTCCTGAAGCCGAGTTCCTACTGCAATTACCACATCTGCACTTTCTGCTAACTCCTTAGCTGCATCAGTCCCTTCGATACCTATGGCTCCGACGTAAAATGGATGATCATGAACGAATGCTCCTTTCCCAGCGATCGTTTCCGCAACTGGTATCATCCTGTCTTCAGCAAATTTCACAAGCGCCTCAACAGCACCTGAATACCGTACTCCACCACCAGAAATAATAAGTGGTTTCTTTGCCGTTTTTAATATCTTTACAGCTTCGTCAACTTGCTGAGTATCAGGTCTGCTTCGTGGTATACTCCAAGTTATTTCAGTGAAAAATTCTACTGGATAATCATAAGCTATTTCCTGTACGTCCTGTGGTAATCCGATAAAAGCAGGTCCACAATCTGCTGGATTCATCATCGTAGCCACTGCCTGTGGCAATGAAGAAAGTATTTGAGCGGGATGGGTGATCCTGTCCCAATAACGCGAAACTGCTCGAAAGCTATCATTTACAGTCGTCGAAGGTTCACCAAAATGCTCTACCTGTTGTAAAACAGGATCTGGCAAACGGTTATTATAAGTATCACCGGATAAAAGCAAAACAGGCAATCTATTCGAATGTGCCACTCCTGCCGCAGTCACCATATTCGTTGCACCTGGGCCAACGGAGGTTGTCGCAATCATGATTTGACGGCGAAGTTTGGCCTTCGCATATCCAATTGCCGCTAATGCCATGGATTGCTCGTTCTGGCCACGCCATGTAGGCAACCGGTCTTGGACTTGTTCAAGGGCTTCCGATAAACAAGTAACATTACCATGACCAAAAATACCGAATACTCCAGCAAATAATTGATGACGTTCCCCGTCTATTATTGTGTATTGATTTATCAAATACCGGACAATTGCTTGACCAACTGTCAGCTTTACTGTTTTCCCAGTCATATCACCCTCTAGAATTTAATTAATTAGCGTGCCAAACTATGCATATTGACAAATTATTACTATTGCAATTGAAACATTGGACGGCAATTTTGGCCGAGATCTGGGGGTCATATATGCAAAAAAATAAATTAAAAGCTTTATGGTTGAGCGGCCAACCAATTCTCAACGGATGGTGTTCGATTGGAAATTCTTTCACCGCCGAAATAATGGCCGCGCAAGGATATGACAGTATAACCGTTGATATACAACATGGCGCATTAGATTATGCTGATGTTTTACCTATGTTTCAGGCGATGCAGTCCTCAGGCGCAACACTCATGGCTCGTGTACCCTGGCGCGATCCTGGGTTTATAATGAAAGCTTTAGATGTTGGCGCAATGGGTATTATCTGCCCAATGATAAATAATGCAAAAGAGACCGCAGAATTTATATCCTACATGCGTTATCCACCACTGGGTCAGCGCAGTTTTGGACCAACTAGGGTGGCTGTTTCAGTTCCTGATTACGGGGTTGAGGCAAATAATGAAGTTTTGGCCTTTGCAATGATTGAAACAGCCGACGGTGTGGAGAATTTGGAGGCAATTGCATCCACAGATGGCTTAGATGGTATATATGTTGGACCAGCCGACCTTACTCTCGGAACACAACAAGGCCGTTTAGCGCCTGGCCTCGATCGAACTGAAGAAGAAATGATTACTCTCATTAAAAGAGTAGCCAATGTTTGTAATAAATATGGGATAATTGCCGGTATTCATTGTGGAACCGCTGACTATGCATCAAAGGCTATTCGGTGGGGTTATAACTTAACTACTATTGGTGGAGATACTAGATTGCTTGCAAGTGCAGCATCCGCCTCTGTTTCTGATTGGCTGAAACTTACTGGACGTAAAGAAAACGTTAAAGTTACTGGTGGAGTTTACTAATGTACAAATTGCTTGTCGCTGGCAAGCTACATCCAGCGGGAGTGGACCGAATTTTTGAGTTGGAGCAAAAGGGATATTTAGTAACCTACATAGAAGATATTACAGAAGAATCTTATGCTCGTTTAATTTCAGATGCGGATGCTCTAATAATAAGAACCCAGCCACTTTCTTCAGAAACATTAAGCAGTGCCTCCAAGCTAAAAGTCGTATCTCGTCATGGGGTTGGATATGATGCCATTGACTTGAACGCACTAAATTCGCGTAAGATTGCCCTTACAATTGTCGGTGATGTAAATTCAGTTTCAGTTGCAGAGCATGCCATGATGATGCTCCTTGCCTGTGCAAAACATGCTGTTAGAGGTGATCGTTCTGTCCGTATTCCTTCCAAATGGAACTGGCGAAATCAACTTGAACAACGCGAAGTTTCAGGCAGTAACCTTTTAATAGTTGGGTTTGGCCGAGCTGGTCAAAAATTAGCGCAAATGGCCAAAGCTTTTAAGATGAGTGTTAGCGCTTTTGATCCTTATATAAGTCCCGAGCAATGGCCGGATGATGACGTGAACAGGTTCTCAGATTTGGCTCAAGGGTTAGCTTGGGCAGATTGTTTATCACTACATGTTCCCAAAAGTGAAAAACCACTTATCAATGTCGCCGAATTTACCCAGATGAAACCTGGAATAATAATCGCAAATACATCAAGAGGAGGCGTTATTTGCGAAACAGCTCTTGTAAATGCGCTGAATTCTGGAAAGGTTCACGCCGTTGGTCTTGATGTATTTGAAAAGGAACCACCAATCCTTGGAAAAGAACTTTGTGATCGCGATGATGTCCTGCTTTCTCCACATATTGCAGGGCTTACAGATAAAGCCAGTGAACGCATGGCGCTGGCATGTATTGAAAATGCAATTAATTATCTGAACGGGACAATAAATCCAAATTTGATTGTTAATAAAGAAGCTTTGATATGACTAGTAAACCAATTCTTTCAATAGGCCTAATCGGCTCAGGCTTCATGGGGAAAGCACATGTTTTTGGTTTCGCCACGGCCCAAAAAGTGTTTAATATACCTGCAAAATTAAATCTCCACACCTTAGCCGATATTAACAAGAAAGCAGCAAAAGCAGCAGGAGATGAGTTTGGTTTTACGAACTCAACAGATAACTGGCGTGAGTTAGTTCAGAACTCAGAAATTGACATTATCGACATAACGGCACCTAATGCGCATCACAAGGAGATGGCACTTGAAGCTATCTCTGCTGGTAAGCACGTCTATTGTGAGAAGCCTTTAGCACCATTCGTTTCAGACGCATTAGAAATGACTAATGCCGCTGAAAAAATGGGAGTAAAAACACAGGTTGGGTTCAACTATTTATGTAATCCAATGATTACACTCGCCAAAGAAATGATTACAGCAGGTGAGCTGGGTGAAATTCGGTCATATCGCGGAATCCATGCCGAAGATTATATGTCGAATGCTAATGACCCATTTACATTTCGCCACGACCCAGAGGGTGGGGGAGCACTTGCCGATTTAGGAAGTCACGCATTAGCTACTGCGGAATTTCTGTTAGGGGAAATTAAAGAAGTAATGGGGGATTGCATTAATTTGATTTCTGAGCGTCCTGACATTGGCGGCGGCAATAGGGCCGTGCGCGTAGACGATATAGGACGGGCTTTTGTACGATTTTCTAATGGAGCTTCAGGTTATATCGAAGGAAATTGGGTAGCTACTGGCCGAAAAATGCAGCATGATTTCGAAATTCACGGATCAAAAGGCGCTCTTTTTTTTAGCCAAGAGCGATTAAACGAGTTACACTTTTATTCAATAAAGGATGCAATAGGCCGGCATGGCTTCAGAAAAATAGAGGCTTCGCCCGATCATCACCCATACGGTAATTTTTGCGTAGCGCCCGGACACCAAATTGGCTTTAATGATTTGAAAGCAATAGAAATTGCTGGCTACTTAAATGCAATCATGGGAAATGGGCCTGAGCCATTCTCATTCAGGCAGGGAATGCGTATCCAACAACTTATTGAGTCGATACAAAAATCATCAAAAACTAATAGATGGATTCAAGTTTAAACTAAAAATTTTGAAGTTTATCTTTCTGTGTTTATTAAAATGATTTATCAGTGAACGAGCCGCAACACCTTTATACAAGCAGCCCGCGAGCTTCAACCTTTATCACATCTATTATTTTTGAATTACGAACTAAAACTAATTCATTAAACATATTTACGACAACACATACATGATTAGGTATTACTCGAACAATTTCTCCCACTTCAGGTTGAACTGCACAATTTATAAGATTGAGAAAACCATGTTCCTCAGCTAACTTATCAATAATTGCGTCAGGATATTCGAGAATTAAACCATAACCAGTTAACCCACCAAGATCTGAGGTCAATGTTTTTGAGCCTGCGTCTAAAATACCGCGGTTTTTACCAGCACGACTGACTACACTGGTATAAATTCTTAGAGCACAGTCTTTGATCGTCGCAAATCCATCGTTAATCATCATTAAATCATTAAAAACACATGTTCCAGCTCTGTGCTCTGTAGAGCCACTTAGCTTTCCTACGCTTTTAAGATTTGGAGTACCCCCAGTGGATACTACTTCTGGGATCAAGTTTACCTGATTCAAGAACTTTAACAGTTTTGCATTGAAAAATTCTGCTTTATTCCAGCTGTTTTTAGTTGGGTAATAAAGAAGTCCTTTAAAATTAAGATAGCTGTCATCTTCAATCAACTTTGCCAAACGAAACGCTTCTTCGGGAGTTTCGACGCCAGCGCGCTTTTGACCTGTATCACATTCAACTAACACATCCAAAACGCGTCCCGCATCCTTCGCAGCATCTGAATAAGCTTTTATTGAATAAGTGTTATCGGCACATACTTTTAAGGAAATACGACTTTGCAAAGCTGCTAGTGCACCTGACGCCGCAGCACCCAGTACATTAGTTGCTATAAGAATATCCTCTATGCCCGCACTTGCCATAACTTCAGCTTCACCCACTTTTTGACAAGTGACCCCAGATGCTCCCGCATTAAGTTGCATACGTGCGATCTCTCCAGATTTATGAGTTTTTATATGTGGTCGATTTGAAACCCCGGCTTGCTCACAAAGTTTCTGAACGCGAGAAATATTCTCTTCTAGAACATCGAGATCAACAACGGCACAGGGTGTACCGTATTTCTTAATTATATCTTTCTTTAATGCCAGCAAACCGCCCATTATATGACCTCTTTTGTCTTAGACAGTTAGATAAATATTTTTTATCATATCTGACTAATTTAATCATTCATAGTGAGCCCTTTAGGCCCCTAAATGTTTTCCAACTTACAGGGTCTACTTTTGACTCAACTATCAATGCATGAAACGATCGCCTTATCTATTAGTCAAAAGATATATCATAATATATTAATTATTGTGATAACAGGAACATTTTAAAGTTGCATGTCATGCCACATGATTTTCGTACAAATGCTCAGATAATTGTAAACAGAAACGTAAAAGGTGAAATATTTGAGTGCAAAGAAGGATTAAGCTTTTGGGGTGGGGTAGACCCTGACACGGGGTGTATAATTGATTTATACCATCCTGATCATGGTAACTCTCTATCTGAAAAATTTATATTAATGCCTACCTCCAGAGGGTCGTGTAGCGGTAGCGGTGTTCTTTTACAATTAGCACAAAATGGCCTTGCTCCGGCCGCTCTAATTTTTTACGAAACAGAAGAAATTCTGACTTTGGGCGCAATTGTAGCAGACCAATTATTTGATAGAAAGGTCGCAATTCTTAAAGTACCAAGAGAGATATATTCTGCTCTCGCTGTGGCAGATGAAGCAGAAATATTTGAAAATACGCTCATGTTTGGATCAAAAAGAATCAAACTACGAGAGTTAAGCATTGACACACTGAGTTTAAATTCAAAAGACCAAAGTATTCTTGACGGAAATCATGGAGCTGCTCAACAAATCGCCATGAAAACAATATGTAAAATGGCAGCAATACAAAACGCTCAAGAATTGATTGACGTTACAAGGGGACATATAGACGGCTGTATTCTTGCTCATGATGCAAATTTAATTTTTGCTGAAAAAATGTACCAGCTAGGGGCTCGCATAAACATTCCAACAACAATAAACGCAATCTCGGTCAATCTTAATAACTGGCAAAACCAGGGAGTTAAACCAGATTTTGGAAATAAGGCAAGCCGTCTTGCGGATGCCTATGTAAAAATGGGCGCTCAACCAAGCTTCACATGTGCTCCCTATTTGTTAGAAGAGCTACCTAAAGAGAATGAAGTAATTGGGTGGTCCGAGTCCAATGCCGTAATATATGCAAATTCAATTTTGGGAGCAAAAACACAAAAGCATCCTGATTATTTTGATTTATTTGTTGCCATGACGGGGCGGGCACCGAAAGCAGGTGTATATCTGAGTGAGGAGAGAATGCCAAAAAATGAAATTAGCATTGACCTGCCAGATAAATTTGACGACTCGATTTGGCCAATGTTTGGGTGGTTAATAGGCAAGTTTTCTCCTAATAAAATTCCCCTTGTAACTGGTCTAGAAAAAACCTCACTAACAGCTGATGATTTGAAAGCACTTTGCGCTGCATTTGGCACAACATCCGCCGCACCAATGCTTCATATAAATGGACATACACCCGGATATAAGCTTTCCAATATCCAACAAATGGATAAATTCAAAATTACTCGGGAACATTTAGCGACGCTTTGGAGCGATTTTAATACTGCTGATATAAATGTTGATCTCGTGGCCATTGGTAGCCCGCATGCCTCGTTATCAGAGTGCCGTAATTTTGTGAAATTTTTCAATGGAAAATCTTGTAGTCCAAATGTCAAAACAATTATCACAATGGGTCGTGATGTACTTTCCCAGGTAAAAGAAGAGGGTATACTGGAGGAGTTAAAGAGAGCCGGCATTCAGGTTATTTCTGATATCTGCTGGTGTTCTATTACCGAGCCAATTTTTCCATATAACACTTCTGTGATTATGACTAACTCAGGTAAATATGCACACTATGCACATGGGTTAACGGGTAGGAAAACACGCTTCGGTAGTTTGGAAGACTGCGCAAAAACGGCACAGAGTGGTTTAGCAAAATCTGATTTACCCTACTGGCTTTCAAATCGATCCAATATTGAAAAATAGTCTAGAATAGTAATTCATAATCATTAAAAAGTAATATCTGTTTTTACTAAATTTTATGCTTCAAATCCCATCAAAACATTAACCGTATTTATTCCTATTTCCTCAACGGCATACCCCCCCTCCATGACAAATAATGTTGGTAAATTCAACGAAGCAATACTAGCGCCCATTTTGATAAAATCATCACTGGTTAGTTTAAAAAAACTGATTGGATCCCTTTCAAAAGTATCGACACCAAGCGAAACGATAAGTGCATCAGCACCAAATTTTGATATCTGATTCAGCGCAGCCTCCAATACCTTACCCCATTTGGAAAAGGGCGTTCCAGGTGGCATTGGATAATTAAAGTTAAAACCCTCTCCTTCACCCAAGCCAACCTCATCTGCATGTCCCAGAAAATGAGGAAACGCACGCATAGGGTCGCCATGTAACGATAGAAAAAGTACATCGGAACGATTATAAAAAATGGTCTGTGTTCCGTTGCCATGATGAAAATCTACGTCAAGCACAGCAACCCTTTTAAGCCCTTTGTCAAGCATATGTTGAGCGGCCACAGAAACATTGTTTAAGAAGCAATAACCTCCAAATTGATCATGCGAAGCATGATGTCCTGGCGGGCGGCAAAGTGAAAAAGCCACGACATCACCAGCCAAAATATGCTCCACACCACTCAGCGCAACATTTAGAGACTCCCAAGCAGCTTCTGCCGTTCCATTGCTAATGGATGTTTCAGCAGCCAAGCAGTAATATCCCAGCTTGCCCTCTATAAAATCTGGCACATAAGATGAAGGCATAGAGCGCGATTGCCAAACGGTAGCAATTGCTTCACCTTTAAAACCCTCCGCTTTCCATTCATCCCATGCTGATTTCAAAAATGATAAATAGTCTTTATCATGGATTTTATTTAAAGCTTTTGATTGAACCTGATGGGGAGAAATCACTTCACCGAAACCTGTTTCCTTCAGTCGATCAAGAATATAATCCATTCTTTCTGGACATTCAAAAGGGCGAACCAATTCACCGCCATATAGTTCTGTCTTGGATGCCCTTTTCCTATGTGCTTCTGTAAAGACTACCTTCAATTTTCAGATCCTTCCCAACTCATCTTATATTCAAGCTATAACTACTTACTACAAGCAGCATAGACCCACTATTATCCCCTCAAAATTTTACGTTAACTAGGATTACAAAGATCAGCGCCAATGCTGAGTGAGATCCGTTAAGACAGGACTATCTAAATTTGTTATGAGGTTGAAAATTAGATTTCTGCGGAGTTCTAGGATCCCTTACCCACAACGAACGATTTGGGTGCATTCCCGCACCAAACACCGCTGAAACTGCCGAATTGCGCATTCGATTAAGCAAACGTGTATCAGCATCGCCTACAGAGGGATGCATCCCGTTATTATCTTCTACTATTTTTTTCCACGCCAGTTGGCGTTCTTCGAAAATTTTAGGATCCTGCAGTTGTGTGCAGCTGAGTTCGTTCTTATTCAAATCAACAAGTATTTCATCCCCATTCTCAATTAAACCAATTGCGCCACCAGCCGCTGCTTCTGGCCCAACGTGCCCAATTACAAGCCCAACAGAGCCACCAGAGAAACGACCGTCTGTCATAAGCGCAACTACAATGCCTTTCTCGCGACATAGGGCAGTTATTCTGGATGTGGAGTCCAGCATTTCGGGCATACCTGGAGCACCAAATGGACCTTCGTAACGGACTACGATCATATCAAAATTCGCAAAAACTTCTGGCTGTGTGTCCAATGCTTTGAGTAATTCCTGTTCCCCATCAAATACCTTTGCGTTTCCTTTGAAAACGTTATTCTCTAATCCACCTTCAACACCAGCTAATTTCAATACCGCACTATATTCGGGCGATAAATTACCACCCAAAAGACGCAAACCACCAGTTTCTTTAAATGGGCTTTTTACGCTGTATATCACATCGCCGTCAGGCTTAGGTGGGTCTAGTCGCTTTATTTGCTGTGAAAGTGTTTCGCCAGTGCAAGTTAACGTTTCACCATTTAATAAACCGGCATCCAACAACTCTTTAACAATTACTTGCATGCCACCCTTGGCATCAATGTCTACCATTGAATATTGGCCAAATGGTCTGGCGTTAATTACGACCGGAATTATATTTCTAGAAAGATCGTTGAACTCTTCTGGGCTCATAATTTCTTTTGAAAAATCTTTGTACCCAGCCGCACGTGCTATTTCAGGAGCATGTAAAAGAACATTGGTTGAACCACCAACTGACATGGCCACTATAACCGCATTTCGTATAGACTCTCGAGTAACTATATCCCTAGGTGTTATATTGTTTTCAATAAGATTGGCTAGATATTTAACCAGCTCACAAGGGAACTCTTCTAGACGCCGAGTGTCCTGAGATGCCGGAGATATCATATGTAGAGGCTGCATACCAACAACACCAATAAATGACTGCATCGTATTGTAGGTAAACATGCCCCCACAACTTC
>Ga0160422_10001592_pt1 | contig 14186 bp, 13 predicted proteins | sample Fk160mmetaG_FD_108192 | JGI IMG/M metagenome (GOLD analysis project Ga0160422, IMG submission 108192) | Marine microbial communities from the Central Pacific Ocean - Fk160115 60m metaG | ecosystem: Environmental > Aquatic > Marine > Oceanic > Photic zone | place: The Central Pacific Ocean...
ATGTGCATGGACAAGGTTTTCGTGGATTTGGTCAATTCTTATTATCGAACAGGCATCGTTGACTGGCTAAGCGAAGAACAATCAAAAAAGATTCTCGACCGCGCAGAGGACTTGAGGTATACGCTATGTGGAAATCGAGCGCCAAACATCACCTTGCCAAATCTGAATCAAGATGATTGGGTTCAACTCGACGAAGTCGAAGCCAAATACACACTCATATGCATTTGGGAAAGCACATGTGGGCACTGCAAAAAGGAAATGCCCAAGCTCGAGCGGATTTATGATGAATGGAAAAAACGTGGTCTTGAAATCTTTGCCATCGGGAATGATTTTGAGCCCGAGCCATGGCAGGAATACATCCGTGAGCAGAAATACACCGAGTGGATCAATGTCAGTGACAATCCCTACATCAACGCTCAGGACAGTGCCACTGCGCTTATTTATGGCGGAATTACCAACCTTGAAAGCCTCAACTTCCGGACTACTTTCGACGTTTATGCCACACCCAAGATGTTTCTGCTCGACGAGAACAAGAACATTTTGGCAAAGCAAATTGGGGCCGTGCAATTGGCCGAAATTCTATCCCAAATGGAAGGTCTTGAGGAGACTCTTCCCTACTTCGCTCCTGAGGAGAAAAAAGAGAGTGCTGAGAACGATCATTGATAAAAGTGTAGATATTCCTGCCTCAGTTGTGGGAATTGCTCATATGGCAACTACCTTCGCCGCTCATTCTTTAATTAAGTGACGTGAACATTTTTGTAGGAAATCTTGCATGGGGCGTGGACGACGTATCCTTGCGCGAAGCATTTGAGGCGTTTGGCGCCGTAGACAGTGCACGAGTTATTCATGATCGTGAAACCGGAAGGTCTCGCGGTTTTGGTTTTGTTGAAATGCCCAACCAAGAAGAAGCGCAAGCCGCTCTGGAAGGTATGGAGGGGAAAGATCTAGAAGGTCGTCCCATTCGTTGCAATGAGAGCCAGCCTCGCGAACGTCGCTGATTTAATTCCATCTCAACAAAACAAAAGCCCCGGCATACGTCGGGGCTTTTGTTTTGCTACTCAACTCCATCACACGTCTGATCGTATGCACTCAAAAAATTGAGTAAATCGGTCGAACCGACTGTTCCATCTGAATTGGTATCGAAATAACATCCAGATGAAATCGTTGCAGGCAAACACAATCCCAAATCCGCATTCCAGGCCGTATTGGGGCCGCAAAATGAAGAGTCAGGCACACAATTTTCCAATGAAATGCACGTGCCCGTGAGAACATCAAACGTCGTTCCCTCTCCACATGACTCAGCATCACTGGCATCGCATTCTAAATAGGGCTCAAGATCATGCAGATATACCGTGTAAGCCGTATCGAGCTCATTCCCACAATCATCCGGGATGAGCAAATTGATGGTGAAGGACATCACACCACAACAAAGCATTGCGGTATCTGAGAAAGTAATCTCACCACCCAATGACGCATCACAGTTGTCTTGAAGCAATGGCAACCAATCCAACTGATTGCTAAAAAAGTGTTCAGAATCACTTGAATTGAATAGATATGGCGCCTCTCTGTCTAAAAATTCAATATGCTGAACGTGATGGTAAACGCTGTCACAGGTCGTCACTGTCCACGTGCGATCCACAACGACGTCCTGACCACATTCTGTTTCCACGTGCGAATCAATGAATTCGATGTTGCTGTCTGGGCAACTCGAATCGAAATTCACCACAGGCAAATCGACGACATCGTCCAGATTGCCATCACAAGAAGCAGAAATGTCTGGGGGCCAAACAATGGTTGTCTGAGCAACAAAAGAAAAAGGCAAAACACACCAGCACACACTGATGAAGAACTTTTTGTGAGTGACAAGTGGCAACATTTTTTTTGGTTTTAGAGCCTTTGAATGACATCCAAAATTGGACAATTCCAGACAATCTTGTGAATTGAAAAGCGTAAAATTTACCAACACAAAAACCACGCGATCAGATAGTTACATAATTATTGCATTGACCATGGGATCTCGGCTCGCTCTTTTTGTCGCGCTGTTCTAATGTCAGCACATATGACAACAATTAAGCCACCAGAACCACAACACAAATTCACAGCCGTCACTTCATTTGTTGAAGGCACTTACAACGAAGACGCCTTATCGAACCAAGCGTTTCAGGAACGATTTAAAAAGCATCAAATCCAGTAAGAGCTTTCCCCAAGATGAGTTCGTGAATTTCATTGGTCCCTTGGTATGTAACCAAAGTTTCCGTGTTAATGAGGTGTCGCATGATTGGATAATCGCTGGAAATCCCCATTCCCCCGAGAATTTCACGTGCGCTTCTGGCTACATCTTGAGCCATTCGAACGTTGTTTCGCTTCGCAAGAGAGATTTGTTCATGACTAAAGGTGCCACTGTCCATCAGCTTACCGAGGTGAAAGACAAGGAGCTGACCTTTGGTGATTTCTGTAGACATTTCGGCCAACTTTTTTTGAATCAACTGCTTGGAACCAATTGGTAGGCCGAATTGAATACGCTCTTTGGAATACTGCAGCGCAAGCTCAAAACACTCTAACGCAATGCCAACGCCACCGCACGCGACAGCGTATCGTCCAATGTTCAAACATTGATAGGCATCTTTGATGGAAGACGATTTCGCGAGGACTTGATTCCGGGGCAACGTTGAATTAGAAAAAATAAGTTCTCCCGTTTTTGACGCCCGAAACGACCATTTGTCTTGAAACGTGGTTGAATTGTAGTTGGTGATTTTGTGCCGATCTACAATGACGCCTTTGACGTCGCCGTGCTCGTCTTTCATCCACACGATTGCGATGTCGGCCACCTCAGAATTGCCTATCCACATTTTAGACCCATTCAAAACAATGTTGTCTCCCTCCTCTTTGTAGTAGGAATGCATTGCAGAAGGATTGGATCCAAAGTTGGGTTCAGTCAACCCAAAGGCGCCCAAATATTCCCCTGAAGCCAACTTGTGCAGGTATTCGTCTTTTTGCTCTTTGGAGCCAAACTCACTGATGGCGTGCATCACCAGGGAGGTTTGAATGGAAGCCATAACTCGAATCGAACTGTCGCCCCTTTCAAGCTCCTGCATCAACAACCCGTAGGATACGAAGTCCATGTTCAGCCCACCATATTCTTCTGGAAAAATGAAGCCAAAAGCGCCGATTTCGGCGAGGTCACTTGCAAGTCCTTCCAGCGATTTGCCATTGACAAAGCAATCCTCAATGACGGGTTTGATGCTTTGGTTGACCCAGGTTTTGACAGTGTCTCTGATGAGCTTTTGCTCTTCGCTTAACAGCGAGTCCAGGTTGTAAAGGTCCGTTGCAATCATGGCCGAAAAGGAAAGCCACAAAGGGTCGTGCTGAAATCCCTTGATTAAGGTAATTGGGCCCAGTTAGGACCTTTTGTGAAAAGGAAAACTGACGTAGGTTTAAGACGAGCAAGCGAACCTCTTTTCCATTCAATGCCATCTCGAGAAACAACAATCCCAAAATGGATTCATCGTCTATTCAAAGTGACGAAAATGTTGTCAATATGGTCTCTTGGAATGATGTACACTTTTGTTGGTTTTCGTCATTTCAGCGCCCCCGATTTCTTCATTCAAATCATGCCGCCGACATTGCCTTTTCCAAAAGAACTTGTCCTTTTTACTGGAGGGTGGGAAATCTTCAATGGCATCCTTTTGCTCTTCGGAAAAACGCGAAGGTTGGCTGCCATAAGTACAGGAATTTTATTGATCGTGGTGTTTCCTGCCAACATTTACCTGGCCCTTTATGAGACACCGCAACTTGCCCTCGACGTGACGCAAGCCCAAGCTCTGAGGAGGGTCCCCTTTCAATTTACTTTGTTGTTTCTCGCATTTTGGCACGCTCGACAAGAAAACACCTTCAACGAAAACATCTTCGCCAGTGTCCTTTTTTATCCGACCATTCTGTATTTCCTCAGCCTCTGACACTTTGAAACCATCAAGTTCTCCAGTTTCGAATCGAGTAAACTATAGCCACAGATGACGTTTGTCAATTTGATCATCTTTTTCCATGACCACCATGCCAAAAAACACATTTTTGATGCGCCGATATGCGCTTCGTTACGCCCTTGAATTTTTAGTCATTTTCTTGGGTGTCTTGGTTTCCTTCAGCGTACAAAGATTCAGTGATGAAAAAAGAGAAGTTGAAGAAACGAATCGACTCATTTATACCCTAACAACTGAGATTCAATCCAACCTTGACTACTGTAAAGAGCACTTGAAACAGCTGCGCAACATGGAAGAGGTGAATGAGGCTGTCTTGAGGGAAGGAAGACTGGATCGCGACTTTCTCATTTCTCAACACAACACATACCCTTTTGGACACAGTTACCTCGATGGCGGCGAGTATCGCTATTGGACAACACCCAAAGACTATCAGGAGCTCCACTTATGGATGGTCACTTGGTGGAACACCTTTGCCCAAAACGAAATTTACTTCAATTCTTTGGTGGCCTCGGGATTGTTGCTGCGCATCGAAGAGCCTGGACTGCGTGAATCAATCGAGGCCGTCTATACAACCAAAAAGAGGCGCGTCACAGTCAATGAAGGGCTGCTGCGTGCCAATTCTGACAAAATTTTCGCTTGGGCTGAACGCAAGCGAGATTCTGGCCTCACTTATCGGAGTCGAGCAGACATCTTTGCATCAGATTTTGATTTGCCATTGCGCAATCTGTTGGAGGATAGGTCACACCGAATACATCTGAGAATTATGAGCTTAGAGTACTACATCACATCGCTTGAAGCTTTGCGTTCTGAACTTTTTGAGCGATTTACCGCAGAGCAGTTTTGAAGAGTAAAGCCCAAACTCAGGGTTGGTGTGAGCCGTGATGACGCCGTGCACTCAGACCATTTATGGATAATACTGGTGCTTGTTTGGCATTTTAGCTCATTGGAGAAACACCCCTTATCTTTCAATTCAAACTCAATGAAATGAAAAACTTCATTACGGCCGTCATCATTTTATCGCTACCCTTGATTTGTTTAGCCCAAACTGAGGACGATTGTTCAATGTTGGCGAACGATCTGGATGGAGATCTGGTTGTAGGAGTGTCGGATGTGCTTGATTTGTTGACCGCTTTTGGAGACAATTACGACGTGGATGGTGATGCCATTGCAGATTGTGAAGACGACTGTGTTGGAGAATATGATGAGTGCGAAGTGTGCAATGGCCCCGGCCCACAGGCTCTGGCCATTGACACAATTATTTTCACATTGGACAGCATTTTTGTTCCTGAGATTGAAGATTGGGTTGTTGAGATTGTTAATGCAGACACATTGCTCCATCTCGTCTGTGAGAACATCGGCTGTACAGATCCCTTGGCTGAAAATTTTGACCCATATGCGGACCCTGGTGGAGAGTGCATGTACCCGTGCGGGCAAAATATTCTCTACAATGGTTATGAGTACGCGACGGTGGAAATCGGCAATCAGTGTTGGTTTAAAGAGAACCTTAGAACCGCACAATACTCTAACGAATCAAACATTCCAGGGGCCATCGACTGTGTTATTGGTCAAATTGGTTGGGAGTTTTACATCACACCAGCTCTAACTGTATATGGCTCCAGTGGCGGAGCACTCATGGGCACATGTATCCCGTGCAACCACTTCAATCCTGATTTCAACGCGTGCAATCCAGACCTGTCCCTAAACGAGTATGGCATGCTGTACAATTGGTACGCAGTAAGTGCTCCAGGAGGGCTTTGCCCTGCAGGATGGCAAGTTCCAAACAAGTCACAATGGGAAGAGCTGAGGGACCATGTACTGAGCCTCGGTTATGACGAGATTAATACGCCGCTGAGATCCACTTCGGGCTGGACAGAAAACAACAACGGAACAGACGACTTTGGTTTCTCTGGTCGTTCAGGGGGCAAGAGGCCTCCTATAGGAGGCTTTCAAGCCGCTGGGAACATTGGGATGTGGTGGAGTCGAACTCCCTCCGGACTGCAAGCATATCGTTTCCGATTGGATGCGGACAACTCAGGCCAAACGATTGCAGCAGTGGATTGGCGCACAGGATTGTCTGTCCGATGCATTCGAAACCCTGAATGATGAATCGCTTCTTCACACTGCTTTTTGCTCCTCTTTGCTTGACTGCTGTTGGACAGTCCGAGTACTGTTTGGACGGTACCATTTGGGATGAATTGCTTCATGGATGTATACCAGAAGTTGCTGTTTGTGATGTAGAGTTTGATTTCGATGGTGACGGGACGGTCGGTTCATTCGATTTGCTTGTTTTTCTCGGAGGATTTGGAACGTCCTTCCCAGATGTCGATGACGACGGCATCTGTGACAACATTGACGATTGCGTCGGTTACATTGATGAATGCGGCGTTTGCAATGGGCCTGGTGCGATCACACCATGCGGTTGTGAGGGGTGTCCAGAATTTTCCGAATGTGGCGATGTGCTCGAATATGAAGGGCAGTACTATGAAACAACTCAGATTGGAGAACAGTGCTGGTTTGCAGAGAATCTGGGGTATCTGCCTCAAGTATATCCTCCAGAAAATAACAGCACCAACGAAGCGCGATACTACGTCTACGGCTATTATGGTGAAAGCGTCGACGAGGCCCAAGCACTGTCTTGGTTTCATGATTTTGGTGTTTTGTACAATTTCCCGGCAATTCTTCAAGATGATACGTGCCCTAGCGAATGGCATGTTTCGACACTTGAGGATTGGGACTACATTCTGGATTTCTACGGAGGCGAAGATGTCGCCGGAGTTTACCTCAGAGTAGAGGATTGGTACAACTCGAATACAGGAACCTTTGGAAACAATGAAAGCGGCCTGTCTCTTGACAGAACAGGAATGAAGTACGAGGATAATTTTGTCCTGTCATCGGTGGCAGGATACTGGAGAACACCCAACCAAACCCAAAAAAATAAAGCTTGGATTAGGTATGCTGCAGTAAATCCCGATCAAATCGCAAGCTCCAACTTGCTGCACACAATAGGAATGTCTGTCCGTTGCGTCCGGGATGCTGAGTGATGGGGTAGTTGTGTTCTCACACAAAAAAGGCCCTGCGGAATGCAAGGCCTCTTGTAGCGGGGGGGGGGCTCGAACCCCCGACCTCAGGATTATGAATCCTGCGCTCTAACCAGCTGAGCTACCCCGCCATGCGGGCCGTGAAGGTAAAACGATTTCCACTGAGTTTACGCACTTACATGCAACCGATTCAGCAAAACCTTCCATATATTGTGAACCTTGGGCGATTGAGAAGGTTATGTTGCAACGCGGGTGTTTTGATCACCGCAAAACTATGATTCAACGACAGTGATGACTGCAGAAAAAGTGAAGTTTCAAATCGAAATCCCTTTAAACAGCTCCAAAGGAGTGTTGTACAACTGCATAAGCACACCCTCAGGTTTGGCGGAGTGGTTCTGTGATGACGTAAACATTAAAAAAGACGTTCATATTTTTTTCTGGGACGGCAGTGAGGAGTCTGCCCGTATGATTTCCAAAAAGAAAGATGAATTCGTCAAATTCCGCTGGCTCGAAGCCGAGGAGGATGGAGAGGATACCTACTTTGAACTTCGCATTCGCGTTGATGATCTTACGGGAGAAAATGCCATGGTTATCACGGACTTTGCAGAGGATGACGAAGTCGACGATGCCAAAGACTTGTGGGAAGCCCAAGTCTCCAAGTTGCGACGTGTACTCGGCTGCTAAGTCATCCCGAAGGCGATAAGCCCTAACGTACATACGGCTCCAGGCGCGACGCCAACTTCTCGGACCATCTCCCTTGTCCCTCAGGTGATTCCGTGTTCCACACTTCAATCACGGGTCGAGCACATTTGGCTTTTCGCCAAGACCACAGGCTCCGAATGATTTCATGATGAGGTGTTGCCCGAAGTCCAATCTTGGCCGACAACGTCAAGCCGATGTCTTGGGCAACCTGTATCACTTCTTCTGCTCGATCTTCGGGAAAGACCAAATCAAATGCACCATTCGCGTGCATGCAATTTTTTGCAATGGTGAAAAGGACACGTAATGGCAATGCATCATCGTGTCGAGCCAGATTTCTCTTTCGGTCATTGCTTTTTGGGTGATCGCGAAAGAAAGGAGGATTGCAAACAACGAGGTCTGCCTCGCCTTGCCATCCTTGGATGGCTCGATGGTGAATCCTTATGCGATTCGCAAAAGGACTTCTTTTGGCATTTTCTTGCGCTTGGCGAGCGGCTCCATCCTCGAGTTCTACTGCGTCAATGGTCGCTCCTGGAAAACGTTGTGCAAGCATCAGTGCCAGCACCCCAGATCCCGTCCCAATGTCCAAAATGTGCCTCACATTTTGATCACCTTGCTGAGATGTCGCCCCTGCCCATGCCCCTAGAATCAGCGCATCCGTCCCCACTTTCATACCACACGCATCGTCGTGGACGCTGAACTGCTTGAAATGCTGAATTCGCCTACCCGAACGACCCACAATCAGGAGATGTTGGTTTTGCGTTTTTGCCAAGTATCGAACACTGGAAAATCCTCAACTCTGTCGCTGGGGACTTCTGTGAGTGGTTCGACCTCTTTCATTTGCGCCTGGCAATCAGCTGGCAATCTTTGGTAAAGAGTTGTACCTTCTGTCTTGTGTGCAACCATGGCATCGCTGACTTCCCCTTTGACAGATGCCGGTTGACCCAATACCAAGCTGCGACGCTCAAAAATCGAATTGGCCTTAACCAAAGCCAATGCCCCCACAATGCACTCGTCTCCAATCATCGCACCATCCAGTATGACCGCATTGATGCCAATCATGCAATTCCTACCTAACGTTGCGCCATGCACTTTGGCACCGTGCCCCACGTGAGCACCTTCGTGAAGATGAACCGTTTTGCCAGGAAACATATGAATGACACACCCCTCCTGGACATTGGATCCACGATCCAGCACAATTTTGCCCCAATCCCCACGCAAGACTGCATGTGGCCCTACGTAGCAATCTGGCCCAACTGTCACATGACCAACGAGGGTGGCTTGAGGATGGACAAACGCTGTGGGGTGCACCACAGGAGTCATGTTTCGAAAGGCATACACCATGACTTTAACTTTGGGTATTTTCAATGACAGCGGCGTAGCCTTGCCCTACTCCGATGCAAAGGGTGACCAGACCAAATCGACCTCGTGTTCTCTTCAATTGACGCGCCGCCGCCAACAAAATACGTGCACCAGACATTCCCAAGGGGTGGCCAAGTGCAATCGCCCCGCCGTTGGGATTGATTCTCTCATCGTCATCGGCCAAATTCCAACTCCTGATGCACGCCAAACTCTGAGCTGAGAATGCTTCATTCAACTCAATCACGTCGAGATCGTCAAACCCAATTCCAATTTTCTTGAGCGCCCGATTTGAAGCCTCAACAGGGCCAATGCCCATGATTCGAGGTGGCACACCAACCACGGCAGAAGCACGAATTTGTGCAAGTGGCTCAAGGCCTTGCTCCTTCATCCCCAATTCATTGGCCAACAACAAGGCCGCCGCACCGTCGTTTAGACCACTCGCGTTGCCCGCGGTCACGCTCCCTCCCTCCTTTCTAAAGGCGGGACGAAGATTGGACAACACCTCCTGTGTGGTATTGGGTTTGACGAACTCATCCTGAACAAACAACACCGGATCTTGCTTGCGTCTTGGAATGCTCAATCCCACAATTTCTTCGGAGAGACGTCCCTCCCGCTGAGCTGCGGCAGCCTTCATTTGACTGCGATAAGCAAAGGCATCTTGATCTTCACGGCTGATTCGATGCAACTCAACAAGGTTTTCAGCTGTTTGCCCCATGCCCTCCGTGCCATACAAAGCATCGAGACGTGGATTGATGAAACGCCATCCAAAACTGGTGTCGTGCAACTCCATATCCCGACCAAAAGGCTTAGACGCCTTGCTCAGCACCCAAGGACCTCGAGTCATGTGCTCAACACCTCCTGCAAGCACAACGTTGGCATCTTCCATGTGCAGCATGCGAGCGGCGTGCACAGAGGCGGCCAGTCCCGATGCACAGAGGCGATTGACCGTTTCTGCTGGGACCTCTTGTGGCAAGCCCGCGAGCAAACTGGCCATTCGAGCCACGTTCCTGTTGTCCTCCCCAGCTTGGTTGGCACAGCCCATCAACACATCACCCACAGCCATGGCATCCAATTGGGGGTGCCGATTCATCAATGAAGACAGGGCATGAGCCGCCAAGTCATCTGTACGAATTGGAGACAATGTGCCTCCGAACGAACCAATCGGCGTGCGCACGCCGTCAACCAAATACGCATTCATAGGGCGAATATAGGTTGGTGCGGAACTGTTCTTGCCCCAAATTGCAGCATGCGTTTGGGCATCGCTTCAACCTTCCCTCCTTACCGCGGCGGCATCGCACAATTCAATGCTGCCATGTCGAGCGCGCTTTGTGAGATGGGGCATGATGTCTGCCAGCTGACATGGAAACGTCAATACCCCTCCATGGTCTTTCCCGGCACATCCCAATTCGAGCCAGGGGCTTCTCTCAAAGATGTGAACATGCCTGCGACCCTGGACAGCTTAAATCCGCTCAGCTGGAAAACAACAGGCAGGCAATTGGCTGACCGAAGCGATGTCGTACTGCTTCCGTTTTGGCACGGAGCTCTGGCACCGGCCTTGACAGGTGTAGCTCAAGAAGCCAAACGCAGGGGCGTAAAAAAGGTTTATGCGCTCATGCACAACGATTCATCCCACGACGGGAGCGTCTTGGATCGGCGATTGACTGGACGATTCTTGAAAACTGTAGATGGTGTTTTTACTTTGAGCCAGCCAGTGAGTGAATCACTCAAAGCATGGGGGCCGCACACACTGTTTCACCCCTTGTACGATCATCATTCGAATTCAATCAGACCAGAGGAGGCTCGGCGCAAACTCGGTTTAACAGACGAGGACCACGTTCACCTCTTTTTTGGATTGATTCGTCCTTACAAAGGGCTTTCTGTGCTTCTTGAGGCCATGTCAACATTGCCACAACATCACGTTTTGGTGGTGGCTGGGGAGTGCTATGGTTCTTGGAAGCCCTATGCTGAGGCCATCGCAAAATTTGGATTGGAAGACAGGGTTCACATCCACGCAGAATTCATCGATGACCATGACGTCCCTGTTTACTTTGCCGCGGCTGACAATGTCGTGCTGCCTTACTTACGCGCCTCTCAAAGTGGTGTGACCGCCTTGGCCTTACACCACCAAAAAAAAGTTATCGCCTCTGACGTGGGCGACCTGTCGCACACCATCGTCCCTGAATTGACCGGAAGACTGGTCCCTGCAAATCATCCTGAAGCCTTGTCTGAAGCCATGTCCAAACCTTGGCTCACCCAACCCTCAGACATCCAATCTGCATTTAAGCAAATCAAAAAACGGCTCAGTTGGTCGGCATGGGCAACCCAGCTGATGCAACAGGTGGAATTGGATCTTTCTGCAGCTCGCTAAGTGAGCGAATCAAGGGATCGAACACAAACCTTTGCAGCAAGACCACTTCCCCCTGCTCTGTGACTCCATAAAGTTGCTCAGCATCGTGCGTGTCAAGTAATTCGCTGTTGTTCATGACGCCTGCGACAGGCTTCCAGTGAATGTCAATTTTTGACTTTCGACCACTTCGTCCCAAGGCGTCAATTTCAAAAGCTGGAGAAGCCTGCCTCAAACTGTCCTCTACTCGTGCCTCAAGTCTCGATCGGTACGTTTCGAGGTGAACCTTTTTGAATCGCAAAAAATGGTCTTGAATCCCCGATGTATCTCGATAAACCAGTGGTTCTCCTTCCAAATCAAACAATTCTAGTGTACCGCTGTCATTCGCCAAAAGTGCGTATGACTCTTCCTTTCTTCCTGGAATCCGCACCTCCACCGCAGCGAGCGAGCGTTTGGGATAGTTGAAGATTCCTGTGTGCCTCCATTCTCTTTCCGAAGTAAAAAAGCGGGTGCTGAGATATCCTGTAAACCCCTCCATATGAACAACGTATGGCGCGTCACCACGACCTTTCGGCGTCTCCAAGACCATGTAAGTGCCTGTGTGGCTAGGCGTGGCTGTCCCCACGTACCACGTCTTCACAGGTGTGTCACCTCCCTGGTATATCTCAACTTTTTTACCTCGAGCCGAAATCAAACCCACCACATTGTTCTTGGCCATTTCTGCCACAGGGCCCTGAATTGCCGCCCGTCGAAACGTCTTCAAAAGAAGGGTGACCGCATCTTCGCGGGCTTTGTACCTGCCGTTTAGATCCCAAAGCCGCCCTCGCTCAGGCCGAGTTAGGGTGACCTCTCCCCCATCCATGTCGGCAATGAAGATTTTGTCAACCCTTGAGGTATCAGCAATGCCAAAATCAGTTCCTTCAATTCCATCCAAACTCCCGTCATCGCCCTTCAACCACACGACGCCACCAAGCAATACAGTCAAGGCCATAAGAACGTAGAGGATGCGCAAATTAGAATGCATGAGTTCTTGGAATTATCACGCTCGACCAAACATCCGTCGACGCGTTGTAAGTATAGCACCTGCAACAAGGATTACGAGAAGCAATGGCATTCCCACAGCCACGAATTGCCAACCACTTCGCTCCAAGCGAATGCGCACATCGTCTAGAGGGCGAAGTGCAATGCTCCGAGAACGCACACTGATCAAGGCATCTTCTTGAAGCAGATAATTGATTGTATTGAGTAGAAATTCCTTGTTGTCGTAGACGACACGACGTGCATATCGATCGTACCCCAAAGGAAGAATTTTCCCATCTGATCGGAATTTGTTCCTCGCAACATCTCCATCTGAAATGACGACCATCGCAGTGGGTGCACTTGAAGATCGAAAGGCAAAGTCTGCATCATCACGAAGAATGCTGGGTAAAGTTTGGGCAAAGTGCGATGTAAACGACCCTTCAAGCAACGCAGCAAAACCCACATTGGGCGTGTTCCCCTCCGAAAAATAACCTGGATCCAGATCGACAATGCCACTTGAGATTCGGACTGGAACCCGATATGTCTTGGCCCGCTCACTCGAGGTAAGCAACATTGTGGATTTGACCTCATCCTGAGTGTTGACCAAATCCATGGACGACACGAAATCAAAGTGGATGGGATCCAAATTGTTGGTAATGGGATGACCTGTCCCTAGGGGCATAGACAAGGGCGCGAAATACCAGTTGAACAGCTGCATGTTACGCTGATTGCCCATGGGCCCAGCATCAAGCATGATGGGTGCACATTGAGGATCGATGATTAGATCTCGATTCAAACGCACGCCATAGTTGAACAGCTGTTCGTACAAGCCCAAGTCGTTCTCAACGCCAAATGTTTCTTGGGCATCACGCAGGCTATCTAAGTCCGTAAGCACAGGATCAACCATCCAAAGGATTCTGCCTCCGTTCATGAGGAATTGATCCAGAATTACTTTGTCTTTTTCGGGAAACAAACTGTCGGGCTTGGCCACAACGAGCAGGTCGTAACGGTTGGTTCGATAACGCATGCCATCAAGCTTTTCAGAAAGCACGTTCAGACGGCCATCGAGGGCCACTCGAGCAACGAGATGGTCTTCCTCTAGCGTTTTAACCAAGTCTGCCATGGCGAGATCTTCAAGCTCACCATGACCTTCCAAGATGGCGATGGCTTTGGACTCAAACGCCGTGCTGTTTCGGATGCCCGAGGCCAAATTGAATTCAAGTGTATTGATGGAACCTTGAATCATGGCCTGGTCAGCTTGAGGTACATCGCTACCAAAAAATTGAACAGGGTACTCTTCCCCGCGATATGAAATCATCGCACCGGGCCAGATGGTCTGAAAGGCTTGTCGGCCATTGTCTTCATATGCAATTCGAGTGAATTTCAACCCGCGCTCAAACAAAGCCTGCTCGTTTTGACCTACGGTCTGTGCATCGTCAATGTCGTAGATGTCGACAAATTGAAAAGCCAATCGACCATCGCTTGCCCTCGACATTCGACGAAGCAACGATTCGACCTCTGTTTCCAATCGCCGCCATTCTTGAGGCAACTCCCCTGTGAGGTAACATGTTACGATCACGTCATCTTGCAATCCCTCCAACAGGGCAACTGTTCCATCTGCCAACGTGTGGCGTTTCTCTGCAGTTAAGTCTACCGCACCTTGGACCATTTGACTCAAAGCCACCATCACCACGACCACGGCAGTTGAAAGCAACAAGGCAGTCCCTTCACGAACGATGCGCCCTC